>LFCJ01001290.1_pt1 | contig 17287 bp, 29 predicted proteins | sample 643141 | NCBI WGS metagenome assembly LFCJ01 (sample SAMN03766243, study PRJNA286221) | soda lake metagenome | biome: soda lake; feature: Kulunda steppe; material: water; isolation source: sample B1-Br-g2 brine of Lake Bitter-1 | place: Russia: Kulunda steppe | collected 2010-07
GGGGGTCGCCAGGGTGGCCGCCCCTCTCTTCTGCGCGTGGTGCACACAAATGGCGAGGTGGTGCACGGCAAGGTAGAGCTCTTGCTGGGCAGGCCCGGGTAGTCAAGCATGCCTTCCACCTCCACCAGGGTGCGCCAACACCATGCGCACTGGCGCAGCCACATTCCTCTGGCTCGCATGCAATGCATTTGGAACAGCGTGCAGCCCATACGGGCATGGCAACAGTGCTGCCGAGCAGCGCTGCCATGCACAGCGGGGGCGGTAAGGGTCAAGACACCGCCGCAACATGCAGGCCTGATGGGCCGTGCCAAATGCCCACGCACGCGGCCACGTACATGCATGCGTGCGTGTGCATGCGTGCACATGACAGGTGTGTGTGACAGCCTCAGGCCAGAGCTGCAGCCCCCTCCCACCCCCCGCTCCCGCTCCAGGCACTGTCACTTCCTCACCTGGCGCAAGGATGCCCGTGTAGTCAGGCAGGTGGGCACCCGCCGGCACAGGCAGCGCCCCAAAGTGGGGGGCAGCCCCACGCAGCATGGCGTCGTACATGCGCCTCAGCTCCGCTTGCGTGTACTTGTAACCGTAGCGCTGATCAGAAGCCAGGGTTGACGCCATGCTGGGGTGGGGGTCAGGGCGCGCCAGGCCCGCGCCGGGGGGGCTGGGTGCGGCGGCTGCATGTCATGGGCATGCACGTGTACGCGCACACCATGGGCATGGCAGGCCCTCGCGCACAGCTTTTTCGTGGTAAATCAACAGTCTGCCCATGACTGATGAAGCAAAGCGCCAGTCTGCCTGGGCAGCAGCCGGCGCATGCAGCTGCTGCTGCTGCTGCTGCTGCTGGTGAGAAGGCAGCTAGCAGCAGTAGGCGCAGGCCCACACAGATAAGAGTGGAGTGAATGTTGCACAGTTTTGAAGGGGCAGACATTAGCTGATGGTGGATCATAATGGTGGATGCATGCATACCTCCCAAGCCCCTGCCGCGGCCGGCGGCAAAACCCTTGCTGCGTCCAGCTCCATTCAGGCCATTGAACGCACTACTCCCCTCGTACGAGCCAGGCCCTGCGTTTGCAAGGTCAGGTGAGGGGCTAGTTGGCATGGATTATTTGTACGCATGGCGGTGCAGCAAGCGCTCACATATCAGCTGAATAAGAACACCCTCGCTGCCGCCAAAATGCTGCCGCTGCTGCTGCTGCTGCTGCTGCTGCTGATGCTAATGATAATCTGCGCAGGTAATGCCTACTTGGAGTGAAGCCAGAGGAGCGGCCCTGGGGCAGGTCATGGTTGTAGATGTTGGGCAGGCCCATGTCCTGGTCCCGGCTCCCAGACATCCCCCATCGTTCACGGGCCTTGCCTGAGAAGTCCATGCCCAGCCGGTCTGCAGGGCAAGGGGAGCCAAGGTAGGCAGCAAGTGCACCCGCGTCGCTTCTCGTGCTTTGTGCTGCGCAAGGCAGAGGATGGCAAGCACAAGTATCCCGTTACTTGCTCTGCCTGCGCGGCTGTCCTCGGCCCCCTCACCTCCTCCTCCTCCTCCTCCTCCCCCCGCGCCCGGCCGCAACGCTGAGAATGAGTTCCCCCAGGTGTTGCCACCTATGCCGTCGCCAAACCTGCTGCCGCTGCGTGCGTAAGCAGGTCGACAAGGGGGACGCGGTGTAAACAATTTGAGAGAGGGGGTTCGATTGTAGCGTGCCCATGTTTCAGCACCAGCAGCCAGGACCAGGGAAGCAAAAATTTTGTTCAAGCTGGCAAGCCTCCAGAGCCCAACAGCACCACCAGGGCAGCAAGGCGCGCGCACAAGGGGGTAGGGCACACGCGCGCATGCGCTTTTGTCAGCCTACCCTTGTTGGGTGTGCGCAGAGCCCAGGGGCTGAGCCCATCCTCCCTACCTGGATGGCTCAAAAGGCTTGCTGCTGCTGCTGCTGCTGCTGCTGTTCTCAGGGGCCCGCCAGGAGCTCATCTTGCTGGCTGCACTAAAGCTGCTGCCCTGCTGGTGCGGGCCATCTCCGATCAAGGCGCTGTTGATGACATGACCACCAGACTCCCACTTGCTGAGACGGGCTGTCAGGCTGGCGGAACCCCCAGCACTCTCGGGCTTGGTGTAGTTTGCAGTAGCAATGCCCGGTGGTGCTGCAGCATCCTGTGCACGCACACGTAGGCACGCTGGCCCGTCATGCAATCGTGCAACCATAGATCGGCGCCAACTGGCTCTGGCACATGCGGCAGCAACGCAAGGTGCATGCACCATGCACAAACCTTTCGTTGCCACGCCGGGGCTAGGCTGAAATCAGACATTGCTGCAAGGAGACGAGGGTGCAGACCTTTTTTCCAAATCAATTCCGGCAAGTTGTATCCCTTACTTTGGAGTGCACTGTATTGCTCAAGAACTAGGACAGAACTAGAAAATATATAAATCTTTATTACATACAGTTCCTTTCTCCAATCGATTGTAGATCAGTTACAGACAGATGCTGGCAGGTGCACACTCAGCAGCGTTGCCTTGGTCGGCTGGAGGGACCCTGAAAAGCTGATCAATGTATTCAGTATCTTTTACCTGCATTATGCTGGCATTGTGACAAGCGACAATCAGTGATGTGCATGTGTGCACTGCAGCGTACTTGAAACTGGCCAACCACTGAGTACAGCTGTGCATTACATCGCACTGTTTACGTGCGAGCTCCAGAACTTGTATGGACAGTATGCTTGAGCTATATCACTCGCACAGAGAAACAAGGAGTCCCCAGTCAACTCTGGTGACTCCAAAGCAGATGTGCATGTTCCTGAGATTGCTTGTCGGACAGGAATTTAATCCTTCATCATTGCTGCGTTGAAATCGTCTTCCAAACATCTCTGCCAGTTGCATCTCAGCCGAAAAGCAGATCTCCAAGAACTGCAAGAAGGTAAGGGCATGCAGGTCCTTTTCCAATTAAACCTTCAAACCACCCAAGGGGTAAAAAGCTTAAGGTGGTAAAACCCTGTAGCTTCAAGAGGGGGTAGCATGCAGATGGGGCGAGCCATGTTTGAAATGCAGATGATCGTAGACAAAACTGAAGCATTTAAGCCACTTCCCCCCTATCAGCTCCCTGTCAGAGTATTGAGATCAGGTATACCAGATGTTCTTTGAGACGATTTAAGCGGCAGGTGGATAGGCTCGAGCAATGGCAGTTTTAATAGCATCAGCTTGATGGATCTATACCAAGTTGTAATCTGTGGCCTTTTGACCTTGTGGAAGGGGCTTTGCTGTGGTGAGCAGGAAGAGGCTGCATCAAACCACAGAGCACTATCTCACTGGCACTATCTATGGAGGTGTAAATCAATCATGTGGTCCATGGTTACATATGTATAAATCGTGTTACAGACACGGTTATTTGAGGCCCCCAAAGGGAATGGATCCTAGCTGCATGTCAACCGCAAAGGGTCTTGCCAGCTAAACAATGCTTGCAACAACTCTTGCGCTAAAAGGGAATGGGCCATAATTCATGCTCAGATAGATCCCTTTGGTAAACTTTCAGATCCTTCCGTCTTCTTTATTATTGACAGTGCGGCACGCCTCATCCACAACACCACATTCAAACTAATAGTGCAATCGTTCGGACTGTGTCAGGATTGAGAGGGGAAAGGCATTGCTGAAGAGAAGATAGGATACTCACATAGCTAAATGAAGGAGTCCTGTGTTGCATGCATTTGCTGTAAGACATTTGCATAGCAGACCTTACCCAGGAGACCCTGATGGGCATTTCTTTCCGCGCTCCAAGCATGAGCAACCACACAATTTGTAGACACGCGCATGTCCATAGTATACTACAGGCAAGTATTTTTTACTGGTGGTAATTTTTGACGAACATCACCTTTCCCTGATCCACATATTTTGGTCCTTAGTCTATGATCCACAGCCGTACATTTACGTCCACGGGTCCTTTGCATCATGTCCTAGATGAGCCTTTCCCCTTTACACTCAACACAGCATGCAAAGCCCATTTAAACTCCAAGTATTATCCTTACGAGTGTGCTCTTAAGTCCAATAAACTCTGTTGTTTATCAAAAAGCCCATTCGGCTTACCTCTTGGTCTTGAGCATCAGATGCAGGCACACAGGCGCTGTTAGGCAGGGGGGCCACAGGACCCATGGCTGGTGTGGCACCGAGCACTGCCTCATTGCCAGCCAAGGGTTGTCCGGCATTTGTCTCTGGCGCTGTTTCTGATTGGTGATGACAACCTTTACTGAGCTGAATACCAGGCAGTGTGCTCAAACCTTTGCTTGATCCAATGCATGAGCCTCCAACATGGTGACCTTGGATGCTCTTGCCTGAGCGCAAGAGTCGGGCAGGATGCAGTACGTCAGGACGCATCCTCTCACGTCACCAGCAGAATCACAAATCATGTCCTATAGAGTGCTGTGTTTATCGATAGCACCAATGCAAATGGCAGCACTTTGGGTGTGTGCACCCTCATTTGGCAAACGGCAGCCCTTTGGGTGAGTGCACCCTCATTTGGCTCGCCAATGCAAACGGCAGCCTTTTGGGTGAGTGCACCGCACATTTGGCTTGGCCTGGAAGGCCATCGAGTTCTCCTTGAGAGCCAGACGTGCAGAAATGTAAATAAAATCATTGACAAGAGAGGGATACAGCAGGTGATGCAAAGCTTGTGTCAGTGTCAACTCAAGGGACTCGTTTCTCAATCTTGTGCACCTCAAATGTAATGCATTACGCATCCATGCTGTGCCGCACAAGAGGGTGGGGTAGAGATTGGACCTTAGCAGTGCATGCTCCATCAGCTGAACCAAGGCAGCTTCCCAAATTCACCTTGCTGCGCGCTGACAAGCAGCCGCTGCTGCCTGACCTCCTCCTCAGACTCCTGCTCTGCGGCCCTGAACACCGACGCCAAGTGAGCAACAGCCTTGCTTCCAGCTGCCTGCAGCATGCTCCTTGCTGCTAGGTGTGTTTGAGTTGGGAGGGGCATGGGTGGCTGAGGGCGCAGCAGGGCAGCCACTTGCTGCACAGAGCTGACACGAGAAAAGGCCTCATGCACCCCGGCTTCCATGCCCGCTGTGTCAAAATCTGAGCAAAAGCACAACAATCAAAGCATGATTCAGGTAGTGCATGCGCACCATTTTGACTGCTTGTGCAATGGTGAGCAATGAGGCCGGGCACGTGCAGAGCAATAATCCTTGCTTGGTGCGTTCTTGCCACCGAGTCTCCTCTTGTTTGTGCAAAGTTCTAGTTCTGCATGCTCCTGAGCATTTGTACCCTGGCACCAGGTGGGTGCATGCGCAGCACCATTGTGTGTCTGTGCAAGATAAGTCCCTCTATTATTCCATACAACAAAAGCATGACTACAGGCACCGCGTGCTGCATTGCAGCTGCATGAAACAAACTATGCTCCAGCCCCAGGGCCGGAAAGCCAGGTTTGATGATGGCCTGCTTCGACCTGATGCAATACTGCTTGCAGGGACTTGCCCGCACTTTTGTGTTAGCTCCCTTCTCTGTGGGACGCAGTAGATGTTGCAAGCATCACGATGGTCAAGCTGTGCTGTGATTTGGACCTGATCAGTACCAGCATTCTCAAACAACTGTGCACGTCTGCAGCATCGCAATGGTCAACAACTGTGCACGTCGAGTCTGCCACCTCCTTCCACGAACGCACCCGCGGCCGCCCAGTCAGCCTGCAGCAGCTGGCAGAGCTCGGACGCTGCTCCGCGGGAGCACCTGCTGCTCTCTGCCTCCATGCACACGTCTGGGAGCACCAGCCATCCCAGATCGTCAGCCACCCTTGGACCCCCGTGCACCACACCCGGCGCCTCCACTGGGACTGCATCACACGGGGCTGCGCCCGCCCTGGATGCGTGTTGCGTGGCCGGCGCTCCAGCTGTGCCCCTTGTCCCCAGCATTTGGCCAGGCGGCTGCGCCTTGGGGGCGCTTCGATGGCAATCCTTCTGTTCCGCGTTACGAGCACGCGCTCCTGCCGGGGTGAGGGGAGTGCGGGGCTTGATGGTCGAGCCTTGGCTGCCCAGGTCGCCGGGGTCCGTATCCACCGCACCCGGGTCTGGAGGACGGACAAACAAGTATGGCTTTGCTTGCGTGTTGCACGTCTGATCGGACTCATGTGATGTATAGTTTGTGCGACATGACGCTTCAGGTGAGGATGCTAATCCTTGATAGCAATTGCATGTGCAATTGCTAAGGTGCACGCAGGGCAGTGTTGCTGGTGGCTGGGAAGTGCACACGACAACATTTGCTTAAAGGGGGAAATAGGCAAGTATGGTGGCATTGTGGACTTGCTACACGCACAATGTTTTTAACATACACAGCATGGTTTGCCGAGCAAATATCAATGATGGGATAGGAAGAGCACACGTACACCCCCAAAAGAACAATGTATATGTCCATGTATAAGAACCCCCTGATTTCCTTCTTTGCCTTTGAACCTGCCCTTTCTCTTCACAAGGTCACACCCACAACACACACACACAGGCGCCCTCACCCAGCTGGACATGCCCACCTCCGCGCCGGCCAGGCCTTGCGTTGCTGACCCCAGCAGAGGCATGGGCCTCCCGCGCAGGAGACAGCAGCAGCACGTGCCCCATGGCAGCAGCTGCAGGCACTGCCGCGCCTGGCGCCGCAGTGCGCTGAGTTGCACCCCAGGCTGCACTGTGCGCCTGCAGCTGCCCCTCCTGCCCCTGCCGCTGAGGCTGGTCGTCCATCCCACCCCCTGCGCCCCCCTCCTGTTCGTTGGTGCCCCAGCTGTGGTTGTTATTGTTGTTGTTGTTGTTGTTGTTGTAGTTGTTGTTGTTGGTGGTGGTGGTGGTTCTGTGGCTATTTTGGGGCCTGCTGGTTGTATCCTTGCTGTCCGTCCCCACCTCTTCCAGGCTGGCCAACGAGGAGGAAAAGGAGGAGGAGGCGGACGCACTCAGGCGAGGGCAGTTGGTAGAGGCCTGCCATAGTGAGCTGGCCAGGCTGGCGCACCCTGGTTGGAGCAGTGGCGCCGCCAACCTGTGCCGCCGGCTGCCCAGCAGGCGCACGACCTGCAGCGGCGGCGGCGGCGGCGGCGGCTGCACTCGCGAGGCTGTGCCTGCACGCACCTGTGAGATTGCGCCTGCGTGCGCGCACGCAGGCTTGAGGGCAGCCGCTGAGGCCGCAGCAGTCACGGCTGCTGCTGGTTCTGCTGGGGGTGGACACCCTGACACCTTGGCAGGGGTTGGGTGCGTCGCGGGCCCTGACGCTTGTGGTGCAGCGGAGGCACGAGCTGCGCAGCCTGGTGCTTGATTGGACGTGGGCAGGGCGGACGCAGCCTGAGAGGTGCACACCGGCCGAGATGTAGCTGCGCTGAGCGTGAGGGGAGTAGGGTCTGGGGAATGACCAGGCACTTTGCTGGCGCTGGGGTCTGGGGCATGACCAAGCACTCTGCTGGCGCTGGGGTTGGGGGGATGACCAGGCACCTGGCTGGCGCTGGGGTCTAGGGGAGGCATCCCGTGCAGGTGGGGGGGCTGCAGGGTGGCTGGGGGAGCTGCTGCAGGGGGGTGGGGGTCCCAAGGCTTGAGGTGGGGCGGCGCTGGAGGGGCTGGTGCTGGAGGTGCAGAGCCACTGGGCTGCTTCGGCTGCGGTACGGCCCCCAAGGGCGCAGGCGGAAGTTGAGAGGGAGCGGGCACACTCCGCTGCTGCTGCTGCTGCCGCCTGCCGCCCACTGGCTTTTGGGCATGCTTGTGTCCGTGAGCAAGAAGGCTGGAAGCATGGTCGTCCAGGCCACACCTGTGACTGGCTGGCGCCTCCCCAGCAGCAGGGTGCGAACTTGCGCCTCTGCCCGCCGCATGGCCAGCTGTCATCGCCTCTGCAGGCACACCCGCAGCTACTGTGCCCACTGACCTTGCTGGCGCACCAGGCGCCTGTCCTGCAGCTGCTCCGGGTGCTGAGGCCACTATCAGGCTGGGCGTGGGAGATGACCTCCATCTGCTAAGACTGCTGCTGGGCGCGCCTTGGGAGCTCGAGCTCCTGCCGCCTGTGAAGCTGGGCGGCTTGAAGGGGGCCAGCAGGCGGCAACCTATGCCGGACACCCTGCTGCTGCTGCCTCTGCCAGCAATGGTTCCTAGGGGGGGCTTGTGCGCAACAGCACCTATTGATGCAGGTTCTGTGCCCTCCTGCGAGGTCTGCTCCTGGGATGCGCTGGCGAGGGGGGGGTGGAAGGCCCTCTTCTTTGCAGCTGTCCGGATCCTGGTATCTTCCTGTTTCAAACGGGGAGTTGTGCAGCATGGTGTGTTTTCTCAGTTCATTAGCAAGCGCGTCCAGTAGTGCATGCTGCACTTGCAAAGCAGGCTATGGACTGCCTATTGATTCTTTCTGACTGCCGCGGCATCTGATCAACAGATGTTTCAAATTCACAGTCCAATCAGATGAGCACATTTTCAATTTGACATAAATTTGATTTGCAGGAATGTATGGGTTGTGTGGGCTGTATCGTGAATGTTCACGTTAATTGTGCAAGTTGTTCACAGAAGCTGCACCTTACGCCCTTATGCAAGCAAACCCCTCCTCCCCGGGTGCTGCAGCTTGACAAAAGCATAGATACATCTGTGAACAAGATCCGACTGGAGGGGGCCATCAACCTCAGTCACCACGTGGTACAACGGTGTGCACAGGCGCAGGACAGCTGGAGCAAGTTGGTTTGCATACCTGGGTCTGAAGACGCTTCATCTGTCCCTTTATATAACTTAATACATATATATTTATTATAAAACAAGTTTCCTCAAGCAAGCAGGCCGACGTCCTGCAGAGGTCACGCCTTTCAAAAGATTCGAGGTGTCCTTATTTTTATCGAAGTTACAAATAATCATGCGCATTAAAACGCAGCCTTTCGTCCTATGCCTCTTGGCGTTCGCCTTCGTCGGCTCAACGACCGCCCGCAAGAGTCGGCAGGAAGCAGATGCGGACTTGGCGAGAATCTTGGTGCGATATAGATATAGCTACGCCTTTCCTTGTCAACTGCACCTTGCTGCTATGAAGTTCGTGGCTGCTCGCAGCGCTAGCGGGAGCTCCGGAGGATCCTGCTGTCATCCTTAGCTCGAGCTGCAGCATGGCCCCCGGCCCAAATGCGTGCTGTTGTTGCTTTTGATCAGCTTAAGCCGGAATTCAGAGCTTGTGTGATGATCGGGCTGTGGAATGTGCTCCCAAGGAGGCCTGATCTGGCCTTCCGCTTTACCGTGCACGGGCAGCATGCACTTGAATGCAGGGGTGCCTGCCAAAAAGGTTTGTGAGGATACCTTTTTGGCGGACAGGCATGTATTAATGATCAACCCCTAGGGATGCATGTGCATGAGGAGGGGGGGATCTGCCAGCTGCAAGAATGCACATCTGATTTGATCAAAGGTGACTCATGAGCCACGCAATGATCGTATTCTTTCCAGGCCGCACCTGCTGAGGGGTTCCAGAAATGGGCAGAGCGCCACTCCAAGCCCTACGCCACCGCACCTACCATACTGCGGGCAGGCAGCAACGACCTGGGAGCGCAGGCCTTGGGCATCGACTATTACACGCGGCGCACCACGTTCTTGAGCAATGCACAATTTGCACTCGAGTACAACTCTAAAGGCCTTGGGCACTGGGTGAGCGAGCTTGTAGCTGATCACAGCTGCCAGGTTGCTCAAGGTATAGCTCAGTAATTGTAAAGAAACCGGTTCATGTAGGGTCCTGAGCCAGTAGCACATTCCTACTTTTTTGGGTGTTGGAGAGACAGCTTCGCCTCCAAACAAAAATGTGAAGGGCCCTGAGACACCAGGACGACACTTTAGCAAGCTGCACCCAAAGCAATGTGAACCGAGAAGCTAGGGTGGAGGATCTGCGTCGGAAGGCAATCTGGCAAAAGAGGGTTTTCATGCGAAATGCAGCACAGGTGTGCCCCAAGCCAGTCACTGTGCAACATTGGGCCAATTTCTGGCCTTCATGAAGGGGGATCATGCCAGGCTCTGGTCATGTGGTCGCTGATTTCTTGCTGCAAGAGCGCGACCGGCGGCGATCATCCATATATGCTGCAGATCCTGGACGCCGTCCTTGTTTATTCACATGGCATTCACATGTTTGGTACTGCGACATGAGATGCAGTGGTCCGCTGCATGCAGCCAGAGCCAATGCATGTTTTGATGCCTAGCCTATCCTCCAATCCTCAGACCCTATGCGTCCACATTACTGGGGTAGACCACCGCACCCATGACCCAGGTATCAGCCTACCTCATGCATCTGTGACAAGCCATGCTGCCTTGCAGCTGAGCATGGATTGCCTTGTGCGTCTGTGGCATGCCACGCTGCCTTGCAGCTGAGCATGGATTGCCTTGTGCATCTGTGGCATGCCACGCTGCCTTGCAGCTGAGCGTGGACTCGCCCCTGGCGGACCTGACGCAAGCAGAGTTCAAGCAGCTCCTGGGCGTGAAGGCGCACCATAGACCACTTCAGGTGGGCAGGTCTCCATGGGATGTGGGATGCGCACGATCATAACAAAGCAGTGAATGCTGGCTGGCGTCGAAACCTGCTCAGCGACTGGTGGCGGGGCTGCTTTGTTGTGCAAGGAAAGAGAGCTTTCACGTGGTGACTCTTGTGTTATAAAGACATCTGTGTCCCGCACTCTCACAGCTGTGCCCCAGTCCACTTTGCGTGTGCTGCATGGGCACAGAAGATCCCCTGGCATGCTTGGTGTGGCAGTGCCAGATTGTGGCATCATGCAGCCTGCACGCCCTTGTGCCAGTGCGCTGCGTGCGCTTGTGCCACTGTGCTGCATGCGCTTGTGCCAGTATGCCGCGCGCGCTTGCGCCAGTGCACTGTTTACTCTCGTGCCAGTGTGCCGCACGCGCTTGTGCATGCAGTACGGCAGCAGCCTCATCCCCGGATTCATGCATGAGGCCACGGACACAGAAGTGCTGCCCAATGAGCTGGACTGGCGGGCCAAGGGCGCAGTGAGCGGGGTCAAGAACCAGGGCCAGGTGGGACCATGTGTGAGGGAGTTGTGCACTGAATCCATCCTGGGCTGGGGCGGAAGGGGGCCGTGCACGGCACTCATTTCATTCTTGCCTGAAACAGTAAGGAGCTAAGGTACTCCCTTAGCGTGAGCGCATGTTGCTGCCCATGCCCTTGCGGACAAGCTTCGTGCTACGCATTGCAGCTCCTGCTGGGCTTAACGCCACCTCTGGGGCCGTCAAAAAACAAAACTTGTCTCATGCGGAGCGCATGCGCTTGCCAAAACCGGCTGCAGTCGGAGCTTGTGCTGCACGGCACAGCTCCTGCTGGGTATTTGCCACCCTCAGGGCCATTACAGCACATCAACACGCATCTCTTGTGGAGCACATGTGCTTGCTGAGAGCAGCTGGAGGCTGTGCTGTGCAGTGCGGCTCCTGCTGGGCGTTTGCAACCACCGGGGCCATCGAGGGCGCAAACAGCCTGTACACACACAAGATGACGTCGCTTAGTGAGCAAGGTGTGGGCACACAGGGAGCATAGTGAGGCCTCTGAGCTGTTGTACTCTTGAGCGCATTGGCAGGGGCGCTGGTGCACTACACCAGTAGCGCATTGGCAAGGTCACTGGTGGGAGCACTTCTTGATGACGCAAGCATTCAGCCACATCAAGTGCAGTCACACTGGATGTGGATGGATGTATATGGCTGCGCAGACCTTTCTGGATGCATCCATGCTCGCCGTGCGCAGACAGAAGGCCAGAAGCATATGAGCATGTGAGCATGGTGTTTGCGCTTGAGAACATGCTGCTTTGCCGAAGTTGAGGGACGCAGCCTGCACATCTCCCATGGAATCGAAGCACCGGTTTTGGATGACATCTGGGGGGGAATGCGCTCCATTTTTTTAAATAGACATCTGGCGGGGGATGCACTCTCACTTACTGTGCCTTTAGTTGCGCCCAGGTGTTGTGCTTCAACCAGATGGAACGTGGACCACATGCAGCACATGCATCCCTAGAAGGGGCTCTTTGTTTGGAGCTAGGTCTCACAGTAGCTGAGTTTGGGATCGGGGCTTAAGCTCTGAGTGCGTTTCTAACCCAAGTCCAGGGCCTAGACCTGGAACATAAGCGCATCATTTTGGTGAGGGGCGACGCACTGCGCGCCTCTGCCACCGTTATTTCCTGCAGAGCTGGTTGACTGCGATCGCATGGTTGACATGGGCTGCTCGGGCGGCATGATGAACAACGCGTACGACTTCATTGTGGCGGTGAGGCGGTGGCTGTGTGGGCGCTCGCTGCCAGCCAGCAGCGCTTTGCAGCCCGTGTCTCTCATATGGGCTGCATGTGATGGGATAGTTAAGGTCTGCAGCTGCCTCGGTTGGCTGTGTTGTCATGGGTCGTGGAGGTCCTGGGTTGTGGGGGTCTGGCCAATTTGCGAGCCATCAGCAAGCCCAACTGCACAAAGCAAGCACAGCAAAAAGTGCATCAGAAGGAGTGGCATAAGCGCAAGCTTTCATCTGAAAGCGCACCCGCTTGTAGCCCTGTGCTCCTCACACAGAGCACCTCCCACTGCCTTTCTTTCCCGTTACGGCCACACTTACCCTTACCCTGATCCGCCCATGCTTGCAGCACCGTCATTCGCGCACACATGCACACACACCCCTTGGCATGCGTGTGCAGCATATGCAGACCAGCTGCACAAACACCCAGAGGGATGCCTTGTACGCTGCCATTGTGCACACTTGAACACCATTCCTCAAGGGTCCCCCCGGCATACGCGTGCACCATACCTTGAGAGTCCCCCCGGCATAGGCATGCACCATACCTTGAGAGTCCCCCTGGCATTTGCGTGCGCGCATGCTGCGAGCGCAGAACGGCGGCCTGAACACCGAGAAGGACTACCCGTACACTGCGGTCGAGAACCCCTCGGGCTGCGACGCGGCGCGCAACAGCAGGCATGTGGTCACCATCGACGGCTTCCAGGAGGTGCCGCCCAGCAGCGAGGTGGCGCTGCTGAAGGCCGTGGCGCACCAGGTACGCACACCCGTGCGTGTGATCGCGTGCAGCCGATCAAGCCCAGGCTGCTCCTGCCGTAGCACAGAGAGGTGCTGCGCGGCAGTGAGGCGGCGCTGCTGAAGGCTGCGGCGCGAGCCGGTGTGTGCACACTCACCCGGCCCCCGGCACTGTGGAGTCGCTGTTGAGTCCAAGAGTGTATGCACAGCCAAGTGGAGCTGTGGAGTCCAAGAGTGTATGCACACTCATCCGGCCCCCGGCACTGGGCGCTGTGGAGTCCAAGACTGCAAGAGTGCAGGTGGCTTTAGGCCTGTACGGCGCGATTCTAAAGCATCAAGAGAGATGTGTGCGCCACCAGCGCAGCTGCTTGCCTGTTGCGCCTCCCTGCCAGAGGCCCTTGCGCAGAGGGTGCTGAGGCCGCTCTGTGGCTCGCGGGCCCCCCCCCAGCAGAGGCTGGCTGTTGTGAGTCACAGGCGCTCACATGGGCACAGCCGCACAGGCGTTCGCATGGGCACAGCCGCACAGGCGTACGCATGGGCACAGCCACACGGGCGCACAGGCGCTTGCATGGGCACAGGCACACAGACGCCGCATCTCACACGCTCTGCTGGACCACACTGTTCTAAGTGCCGCACGCCGTGGATACGCAGCGTGCGTAGGCTGCCACAGGGCCAGCATATGCCGCGCGTGGGCTGCAATAGCTCATATGATCTCGGCAGGGGCAGCCCCTATCCTGTTAGGCCCTAGGAATCAATTCATGTAGGGGACCATGCACCCCACGAGAGGCCATGTGAGACGCCAGTCCGCGTGTGCATGCGGCACATGTGACTGTGTCTGTGCCTGCCCGCGCCTGCATGTTCGCCTTTGTGCCTGCTCGCGCCTGCATGTGCACCTCTGTCCTTTAAGGCCTGCGCTCACCTGCGTGGGCAAGCTCAAGTAGGCGCCGACCTTCTCCGTAGCCTAAAACCTGGCGCTGCCCATCACGCCTCTCAGCAGCAGCAGCAGCAGCAGCAGCAGCCACAAGCAGTCCAGGCACCGGCTCTTAAGATGCAACAAATCATTTTTGAGCACGTTGAGGGAGTGCCGTTGAGTGCTTGCCTGCCCACGTGTGTTTGCTTGCGCGCAGCCGGTTGCGGTCGCTGTGGAGGCAGACAGCCTGGCTTTCCAGCTCTACTCAGGTGCGGTGCAGTGCGCTGCTGAGCAGCAGGCAGGACACAGTCGAGGGGGTGCAAGGAGGGGGGAAGGGGGCGGGGCATACATCAAGCGTGTGCCTGTGCAGCATCTTGTCCTTGAGCCCCTGCTCCTTGCACGCTCTTGCCCTTCTTTCAAACCAACTCGGGCATTTCAGGCAGACTGCTGCACACGTGGCATTAATGCACCTGCTGCTTAAGCTCCCCACAAGCAAATGGACGGACACAGAGGGCATAAGTGCGCATGAAATGCGCTTATTGCGCACACGCAGGAGGTGTTATGTCGGACCCAGGCTGCGGTAGCCAACTCAACCACGGCGTGCTCCTGGTGCGCGGGGGGCAAGAGGGGCTGATATTGACTTCTTTGGCAGGGCACATAGATTGAAGCAGCAGCACCAGAAGCAGCACCAGAAGCAGCGGCGGCGGCATTGAGCTTGTAAATATTAGATGGGTTGTATTTACATCTCTAGACTCTTATCGTGGCCCACACTCATGCATAAGGTGCATAGAGCTTGCGGATGCAGCTTGCAGCAGACACGTGCACAGAAATTGGAACAGGAATGCTTGCAAGATGCTCCTGGGCTGGGAAAATCAGGCATTCTTATGTGATTATTTCCTCACATTGTCTGGTGTGCATTCAGACAGATCTGACTGCCTGGTCCATGAGCGGCAGCCCCCTTGCATATGCCATCTTCTCAATGTCTCGGTGTCAAGCACAGCCCCTTGCGTATGCCATCTTCTCAATGTCTCGGTGTCAAGCACAGCCCCCTGCCTGATTGATTGAGCAGCGGTCAAGCTAAGCGTCTTGAACTATAGGGCCTAACAGACACGGGGCTGCCGCTGCCGAGGTCAGATGAGCTCTGGCGGCCCATGTGCGGCATAAGCGTCCAGGGCATGTCCGCCATGTGCGGCATATGCATCCAGGGCATGTCCGCCATGTGCGGCATATGCATCCAGGGCATGTCTGCCATGTGCGGCATATGCATCCAGGGCATGTCTGCTGTGCGCGGCATATGCATCCAGGGCATGTCCGCCATGTGCGGCATATGCATCCAGGGCATGTCTGCCATGTGCGGCATATGCATCCGGGGCATGTCCGCCATGTGCGGCATATGCATTCAGGGCATGTACGCCATGTGCGGCATATGCATCCGGGGCATGTCCGCCATGTGCAGCAGTGCACAGGGGGCAGTGCAACAGTGCAGCAGTGCACAGGGGACAGTGCAGCAGTGGACAGTGCAGCAGTAGAGCAGTGCACAGGGGACAGGACGCCGCGTGTGTATGGGCTGCAACATGCTCCTCATTGCGTCAGTGCCACTCTGAGGGGCACGCCTCCATACAGAGGGAGTGCGGCTCCATATTGTGGGTCACGCCTCCATACTGGGGGTGCGGCTTTTGGGCACAGGGCAGAGCGGTGCTTTGCCAATCTGAGTGGCGCGCCTCCTTACTGGGGGGGAGCGGCTCTTGGGCACAGGGCAGAGCGGTGCTTTGCCACTCTGAGTGGCACGCCTCCTTACTGGGGGGTGCAGCTTTTGGGCACAGGGCAGAGCGGTGCTTTGCCACTCTGAGTGGCACGCCTCCTTACTGGGGGGGGGCGGCTTTTGGGCACAGGGCAGAGCGGTGCTTTGCCACTCTGAGTGGCACGCCTCCTTACTGGGGGGGGGGCGGCTCTTGGGCACAGGGCAGAGCAGTGCTTTGCCACACTGAGTGGCACGCCTCCTTACTGGGGGGTGCAGCTCTTGGGCACAGGGCAGAGCGGCGCTTTGCCACACAGGCACACAAAGCGCCAGGGCAGGCCTTCCTGATCAGGGGGGATGGCGTGACGCAGATGTGGTCTTGCAATGTTGAGCTGCAGGTGGGCTATGGAGGCTTGCAGTCCTCTGGACTGACCCCCTCCATGAGCAACAAAGCTGCGGAGGATGAAGGTATGGTGCGCTTATATGAAGGTATAAAAAAGTGCGCTGAGGATGAAGGTATGGTGCGCTGAGTAGGTGTGCTTGGTGTCAAGCAGCCGTGCCCAGAGAATGCTGCAACTGCAGGCGTGTACACCAAGGCTACTAGCGTGTGCTTTGCTTGAATGCATCCAGACTTTGAACGTGTGCTCCACCAACGGTATGTGTGTGTGTGCTTCGCTTGGGTGCATCGTGGCTTGAGTGCATCACGGCTTCAAGCGCGTGTTTTGCTCAAGCGCATCAAAGCTCCAAGAGCGTGCATTGCTTGAGTGCATGTGTGTAGCAATACTCTTGCGGTCTCGTCACGACTGACAGCGTTTGGTCCTTGTAGCGTGATGTCTGGTCCTTGTAGCGTGATGTCTGGTCCTTGTAGCGTGATGTCTGGTCCTTGTAGCGTAATGTCTGGTCCTTGTAGCCTGATGTCTGGCTGGTCGAGCACAAATTGGCACTATAGACCCTGAAAGGCACCAGAAGCCGCCCGCCATCCCTCCATAGCCAGCAGGGGCCTCTTGTTGGACGATCTAGTTCTAGCAGAGCCTGCTCAAAAGGGTAAGGGCGGCCAGCTGCCCAAGAGCAGCCTGCTTCCCAAAAGGGCAAGGGCATGGGGGCAACCCAGAAGGTGCTGCACCCCATGCGCTCGCAGGTGCCCAGGAGGAGGAGCCGTACTGGCTGGTCAAGAACAGCTGGGGGCCCGCGTGGGGCGACCAAGGCTTCATCCGCATCAAGATGGGATACACCGACCCCCTGACCGGCGCGCAGGGCCTGTGCGGCATCACCGCCGCCGCAAGTGGGTGGGGCAAGCGCGGTTGTGCTCCTGCATGGGCGGCTGCCTTGCCGAATCACCGTCATCCTTTGGAGTGAGCATCTCAGTCACACACTGGCAGCACCTTTGGGAGCTCGTGCGCAGGTGCATGCCACCACGGGCAGTGCAGCAGTGCAGGAGAGGCAGCGTGTGCTTCTTGTAGGCAAGGTATTTTCCAGGATCTGTGCACCAGGGGCTCAGTGGCCTCGTGCACCAGGGCCATCCAGGCACCAGGGCCATCCAGGCACCAGGGGTATCAAAGGGACCAGAGCCATCCAGGCACCAGGGCCATCCAGGCACCAGGGCCATCCAGGCACCAGGGCCATCCAGGCACCAGGGGCATCAAAGGGACCAGGGGTATCAAAGGGACCAGGGGCTCAGTGGCCTCGTGCACCAGGGCCATCCAGGCAC
>LFCJ01001291.1_pt1 | contig 17278 bp, 21 predicted proteins | sample 643141 | NCBI WGS metagenome assembly LFCJ01 (sample SAMN03766243, study PRJNA286221) | soda lake metagenome | biome: soda lake; feature: Kulunda steppe; material: water; isolation source: sample B1-Br-g2 brine of Lake Bitter-1 | place: Russia: Kulunda steppe | collected 2010-07
ACTGTGCTCTTAAATTGCCTATCTGTAATTTCTGACGGTTTTGCACCGTAAATATCCGGAAACCCGACCGTCTGACGTCAAAAATTAAAATCACCGTAAATTACGCCTGCAACTCAATTTGTGACGGCCCAGACCGTAAATTACGCCGTACCGTCAAATGACGGTTGACGGCGTCAGTAGTAAAGTGCACAACTCTGATTAAAATAGAACACGCCAATTGGTTTGGAAGTACGTTTGCCTGTAAGCCTCTCGAGAGAGGAGGGTTGAAAAGACACCAACTGACACCAACTGACCCTTCCTCCCACCCCACCAACTGACACCAACTGACCCTTCCTCCCACCCCAACCACATCAATAGACATAAATGAAATCACAATACGAAGCCTAGGGGGTGACGTGGGGCCACTTACAGGTGCTGAACAGAGCAAACCAGGTACATCGAATTGATGTTTTGCAGTATGGCATTTGAGCTAGCAATGTTTACCTGAAATGAAATGGCAGAGAACCGGCCCAGGCACATAAATTGGCTGATGTTGACGAGCACGGCCACCGCGCAGGAAAGGGCAAGGCATTGTGCCCCCTGGGCTGTGATGTTGTAGTCAAGGATCCATGTACGGCTCACAAGCTTGTCAATGAAGGGGCCCACACACAGCAGTAGCGTGCCCTTCAAAGCCAGCCATGTAGCAGCGTTGTGCAGTCAAAGAGGGTCTGGATAGCTGGGAAGTTGATCACATCACAGTGGATCAACCTTGCAGACAACACGAGCTGTTAGTGGGGCTGCAAACATGCTCAGAGCATGCACGTCAATTGCAGGCCACTGCAGGCCTGGTACGCTTGCAGTTGCACGCACCTGAATAGGTGCGGTATTTGACAGCAGCTGATTAGAAGTTATGTTGTGCTTGCGCTGCACCACCCCACAAAGCATCTGCTGCAGACCGCTGGTGACCACTGAAACTCCCGCAATGACCAGCCCTAAAGGGTTGACTGACATGTCTGTAACCGTGCTGCACCAAAAAGGCAAAGGCAAAGCATCCAGAGTGTTTCTGACGAGTTTGGTGGGATGGAAAAAGTGGCATGCCATGTGTGCGTGGACACACACACACACGCACACGCACACACACGCGCACGCATATGCACACGCATGCCCACACACACAAATACTCGCATGCGCAAATAGGGTCCTCCTCCAGCCACAAGATGGTGTGGGGAGTTGGCATAAGTATGATGGGAACCTGCCTGCACCGAGTAAGGACTTTGAGTGCTCTATAGCTCAGACAGCAAAGCAAGGGCAGAGCAGCTCTAGCAATAGCATGGAGCATACATCGTGCACACCAAAACGAGTCACATGCAACATGATCGTGTGGCAGTGCGCGTGTTGGCTGTCCAAGTATGGGATGTGTAGGCATAAATTTTATTCAGCCTACGAATGAGTCATCTGGGTCATCTTTCCTTATTCAGGCCAAGAGTGAACTGAGGAAGCTGCTGCGTGCATCCCCAACCTAATTCCTTAACTTACACAATTGCCACGCCCGCAATGACGACCATCACAGAGGCAATAATGGGAAGCGTGAACTTGCGCTTCATCCAGAAAGCCTCCATGAAGCAGACAAAGGGGATGATCATCAGCTTGGAAATCTGTGTTCGAGGTGGCAAGGCCCGAGAAGCAGCATGTGAGCTGTGAGCACATGGACCAAGCAAGCTGGCAGGGTAGGAAGCCCACAAAGGAAATAGCAAAGTACCGCCCGATGTCAATAATGATGACATGAAGGGAGAACACAAGAGGCCACTGGGCTGGCTCACCTGGTAGAAGCCCACTGAGTTGGTGAGGAGCGACAAGTTTAATGAGGCAATGGATGTGCCGGCTATCACAGAGAACAGCAGCGTGTCTGCAAAGTGGCATGGCAGCAAGGGGCAGGTACACAATTTGCCATGCTTGTCATGCACAAGCTTCCCTCATGCCAAGTGTCAACATCATTGCGTTTCACGCAACAGTTTGCATGGCTGCAAAGATCATTGTTTACCTTTAAAAGGCACGCTTTGTGACTGCCCATACCCCACAGCTTCGCTCATCTTCACAAATGCGCCAGAAGCGAAGAAATGTAGCGAACAAAGGCTAGTAGCGAATACAAATCCAAAACCTTTCTTGGGATCCATGAGTATTTTGTTCACGAATACTGCGCGGCAGAGGAGAATGTGGGAAGGCATGGGAAAGCACACTTGCATGTGCTTGCATGCGCACTACAGAGCATCAGCCTTTGTGTGCTTCAAGGAAGAGAATTTAATGATACTTGCAAACCCTGACTTTTGAGCTGAGCTTGTTGAGCTAGAAGCGCAATCAGAGCATCAGCAATTTTTTTGATGCTGCCCTCCCCGTCCGCCACTTCGTCCAGGCACTCACTGATCAGCACCGAAGAGGAAACATTCATTATCCAAGCGGTAACGTCCATGGCCAGCTTGCTCACGCCTGGCTGCTCTATTGCTTGGCCCTTGGAGTTTGAGCTGAACGAGCTCATGGTCCGTTGACCTTTGTTTTAAATATGCAGTGAACTTTAAGGTTGAAATAAAATATATTGGTGTGATTTGCACTGGCGGTTTCCACTGGCATTTTAGACTGTATTTTTTGCTTTCTACTTCAACTCAAACTGTCAAGAATGTGAGGAAAGATAGGGGGCGTGTGCAGTAGCAGGAGGGGGCGTGCGCAGCTGCAGGGTGGTGCATGTGCAGTTGCAGGAGGAGTTCCAGTAAGGCCCCAGCCCAGAGAAGCACCAACAGAAGCAGCAGCCTCTGCCAATCGAGATCCACCAGGCTTTTTACGTGTAGCCATGAACCGCTTCCATATGCAGAATTCGGCTGCACAAGGTATGCTTGGCCCTTTTTTGTGTCTAAATCCCACCTTCGCACGCATGCGCTTCCTTCATGCCCACCTTTCATCCGTGGTTAAGTTTCACACCGACTTTCTTTCATTCACAGCATCCGCCATGCAAGAAGCCGAGAAGTTGAAGTCCAATGGCAACACTCTTTTTGTCAAAGGCAAATTTAATGCTGCTGCGGATGCTTACACAGATGCAATCCTTCTGTGCCCCACACTCCCTGGTGGGTATCTCAGATCTTAGATCGTAATTCACTCCCGGACGCTAGGATCATGGGCATGAGCTCAGGACGCCGTGTGCCGTCTGGTCTACCCTTACCGTTGCAAGCATGCAAGTGCACGTGCTATTGGCTTGCCATGGCATGCACGGCTGACTTTACTTCATACTGCTCGTCTTCACCGCAGTATTATACTGCAACAGAGCCCTCTGCTTCAAGAAAATTGGTGACATAGAGGCAGTAGCAAGAGATGCCCGTTACGCTTTGGAGTTGGACAGAGAGAGCTTGAAGGTAAGAATGATGCTGACAGGTGGGTCATTTAGGAAACTCATTAAGGGTTGGGCACCTCAGCTCATGATCTATCACCAAGGAGCATGCAACATGAAACAGTTTCCATTGTTACAACTCATGGCATGTACATGTATTTGAGCGGGTGGAGGAGACGGTCAAGTGCCTTGGTGACTCTGACAGTCTTGTTAACCTTCCAGCTTGCGCATGGCTAGCAAGATAGCCCCGCAGCAACATTGACACCAAGGGATTGAAACACAAAAGCCACCAGCGCTTGCCACACCTGACGTTCACATATGTGCTGCAGGGAAATTATCTCCTTGGTGCAGCTTTGCGCCAGAAAGGAAAGGATTTCCTCCCTATTGCGGCTAAGCATCTTCGAAGGGTGAGTCGCTGCAAAGGTCTGCTAGACAGGCGGTCAGTTTTTTTCCGCAATGAATTATTCACCTTGCTTCTTAGCTGAGAGATACACCAACTCCTTGCCTTGTCCAATGCAGCCCTCACCTGTCAGCTCCATAACTTCTTTGGTCCTTGGCATTTTCCCTGGTGTACAACTTGCAGGCATTGGAGGCAGCGCGTGAGAAGAATGATTCTATTAAGGACGAAATTTGGGTGGGTGTTGCTGGCTTCCTCCCATGAATAGCTGCTTGCCACTGTGATCAGGTGGCAGTTGCTTCAGCTTTGTATTGCAACCCATGAGCTGACTTCTGATGGACTGCTCAAGCTTCTCCATCTGTGCCATTACCAACTTCATGTGAAATGTAGGCTGAGTTGGCTGCTTGCAACTTCGAGCATTGGCAGGTAACTGCAGCTTCTGTTCAAGTTGGGCACAGCCAGACCTTTTGGGGAATAACCAGGCTTCTAGTGGAGGCGTGACCTTTGTCTAACATGCTTATCCATCGATGCAGGAGGAAGCTATGGTCAGGTCCACCCATATCACCTGCTTAAGGAGTCAGCTCCAAGGCTGGCTACAGCAGTCAGCTGCAACGGACAAGAAAGTGAGCTTCCAAACTTTGTCTACCAGTGTGCCATGCGCGTATTGACAACAAGAATGCTTCACCATCATGTTTCAATACAAAATGTATTTTATGCATTTGTTATCCATGTGGCAATCCCAGGGACACTCACCACCTGATGCATCCTTGAAGGCTTGGGAAGACTTGTTTGCTGCTGCTCAGCAAGGTCCGCCTCCTACTTGTTGGCTTGCATGACAGCTCATAGGCTTCCAGGACAGAACGCAGGCTTGCATACTATCCAAACACCTGATATTTCCATGTTTCAGGTCAGAGCTGCTTGTATATTTCCACATTGAGCCCTCTGACACCTCATTGTCTGTCCCACTTGGATGCAGTTGACAAGCCTCGTGAAGTACCGGGTGAGAAAGAAGCGCTTCAAAAAGTATTTTTGTCGCGCTGCACTGGTGATCTTGACGTAATGCACCTGGCCAGTGTTAACTTGCCTCTTTTATTCAAGCCCATGATTCACCTCGACCCATTTGACGTGCCTGCATATCCAATGCAGGTGCCTATCAGTGCCCTCTCACGATGTCCATTTTTCGCGAGCCTGTGATCACGCCTGCAGGTCCGGCAATGGGCGCACCTTTTGTTTTCATCATGGCCTTCTAGACTTCTGGGCCGTAAATTTGCCTCTAGTCAGTTTTGATTTAGCAAGGAATGCCCACAGAAATGGCTATTGCAACCAACTTCATTGTTTTAAGCCATGTTAAACAGATGCCTGGTATGGACCTCCGCTGCCTTTTTGCTACACCACGAGAGAGGGCTCATGCACTCAGCACTGTTCAATTGTCCCACAGAATGAGCTCGCGGCTTGTACCAACCTGGAAATGAGATCACCATGTACATGAATAATAGCATGGAATAATAGTATGTGTCAATAAATGCACCTGCAGGGAACAGTTACGAGAGAACGGCCCTTTTGCAGCACCTTGCGCATGTAAGCTCTCACTAGCGGGGTGGTGCTTATAGGGTTTTGGGTGTACTGTTGCGTGGACTAGAGCGACCAGTTTGAGTTGCCAGGGGGAGGTGTGGAGTGGTGCTGACTGTGATGTGCTTGCAATGCTTTCTCATGAGCCCAACTCTGGTGTGTTAGGTGTGTTATAAAGGGGCCAGAGCATACCCAAGCTTTTTAAAACTATTTTTGATACAGCAGCCTCATATGAGTCTTGCCGAGTGTCAAATTATCTAATAACATTGTCCAATTGTGTGATTGCTTGCTGCCTCAGAATGGGCCCTTTGACCCAGTTGCAAGAAACGTACGCGTGACCAGCAACGACTTGGTGTTGAACATCGGCTTGAGAGCAGCTGTTGCTGCCTACCTAGAGGAACACCCATGGGCCTGGGATGAATGCCGGTGACGTCAGTGTGCTAAGATTGCTTGTAAGATAAAATGTGGATGGTATTTTGAATACCTCCTCTTCAGGATGAGAGTGGAGGAAGGCAAAACTTGAATTTGATGCGCATGGCAAGCCGTATACCAGGAGAAAGTATAGTGTACGTACAATGCCGCAATTGTGCCCAACCTTATTTTGTTCTACACCTCATCCCAGCAATCTGCACTTTAAGAAATGTTTGTTGTTGATCACTATTCTCATCAAGAGCACCTATCTTTGCCATTGTTTCTTTTTGTCAGGCACCACAACCCCTGCCAAAAAAGGGGGATGTCCTGCCAAGCCTTTCAATCTTGGATTTGAGCACCGAATATGTCTTCCATTATCATAAGGGACTTTTTGGCATACTTGGGTCCATGGGGGGTGCACTCGGCAAATTTCCTGGAAATAAGCATGTGAGTTACGCTACCAATTTTGAATCCAAATAATTTATATGCGATATTTTTTATAATTTAGTGACTCGGTAATGTCGAGTGGCTCAGATAAAAGTGCTCCCAGGCCACCCCGCCCTGCCAGTGTGGTCTGGGCTCACAAGTATGGTCAGAATGTGCATTAGGAGGGCAAGAGCTACAAGGAGTGGCAGGCTGAGCTTTTCCTCCTTTCAGAGCAAGCCATTTCAAGACATAAGGGACTGCGAAGCAATCTCAGCTCAAGAGGCCGCAGCGTTCACAGCTCATCAAGCAGAGGAGGCACACAAAGGTTGGTGTGAAAGAAGAACTTACACAAGCATCTGCAACATGAATGATGCGCAGCCGTCAGATAGCAGATCTGGAATGGATTTGAACTTTTGTCTCTCTCATAACCGATGCATGCAAAGGGTGCAACAAAGTGAGGTGAGTCTCGGATGGTGCACACATGTGAATGGAGCCATTTGTAACATCTGTGTGTCTGTTTCAAAGCAGCTGCCTTGCCCTTTTTCTTCCCTTTTTGGGGGGAAGGCTAGGGCTGGCTTGTTCCCTTCTTTTGCCATGCCGCCGCTGCTGCTGCTGCTGCTACTCAACAGGCGCTTCCGGTGGCTGTGGCTGTGGCTGCTCAGCTGCTGCTGGCTGGAGCTGCAGCTGCTCATTTGCTGGATTTATATTAAACGGTGGTATAAAAAGAAGTATGCTTTCCAATTCTTGAACCTGTGCAGTGCTCCTGATCTGTCTGTAAAGCCCAGGTCTGTCAGCTGCTGCTTGATTTCGAAAGGATACATCTTTTCCGAATCACCTGAATAAATGATGCTCTCCCTCACATCTCCATCTGTCGGGAAAAATTGGAGGGAATTGGACTTGGAATACTTTATCAAATTAAGTAGTTAAATTATATTGTTTATATACGTAGAAATGATTCAATGTGCCTTAAAAGTCAATCAAAAAGTGTCTGAAATTGGCTCGTTTGGTCTCAAAGAAACAAGGAGTTTACCAAAAAAACTTGTTCATACCCCAAAATCCACATCAAGAAACGTGCCGAGAACTTTTGATTTAAACACCAAATGTACTTGTTTCAATTGGGGCAGCTGGTACTTCTAAAACTTATGGTGCAACACTTGTTGGTATTAAATATCAAATATTAAATATTAAATTGTTACTTAAAAAAGAAATAAAAAACTCATTTCAACAAGACCAGCTGTTTCTGCTGATGAAGAATTAGGATTTCTTCCAGGAAGTTTAGAAGATAAAATGAGAGTTTAAATTGCTTCCAATTTATGACACTTTAGGAATTTATCAGAGGGGGTTATCTGAGCAAAAGTCTCTCTCCCTGCACGGAAAACTGCATCAGACCTTGGACCCACTACCAAGCAACTGGTAGAGACTGCATCAACAACACCACATTAAGCCGCATTGATGACATCATCCTGCCCAATGACCTTGCCACACAATGTCCTCCCTGTCACACATGCGAGCTCGATTATCTCAGCGACCACATTCCCATGCTAATGACACTTCCTACCAGCATCCTTAAAATTCACATTCCCATCCTCAATAACATCTTACCCCCCAAGTCCTGCCCCCGTTAAGTCCTGAATTGTCCTGTCAATGATTCTGACCGGTTGACTTTCATACAATCTCTGCAAGACCCTGCTTCTGGGGTTATGCGAGAGTTAGAAGACAGCCTCAACATTCTCAATCCAACGCACAAGGAAGCTATTGCCTTTCTGCAATTAGATCACAAAAATGCCAGAAACACTGCGAGACTCCAATCACTTTGCAATAGACCTGCCGCAGAAGCAGTTGGCGGCTAAAATATTTCACTCTTCTTACCAAGTTGCGCTGAATTCCTGCAGCACCAAAACTATCTCCTCTGACCATAGCCACTATAATCCACGTTTTATCAGCAGAAGGCGTTGTTCTCTTAGCAAAAAAATTGGGCCTCATCAAATCCATACAGATTCAGCTCAAATCCTTAACCAGCCCGAAAGACAGCTTGGCCACTGTGCTTGAGCATAATCAGGAAAATCAACCTCTCTGCAAGGCTAGGGATGTAGCCCACCTCAATTACGACCTCTCACTCCATAAGCAACTGGAGGAGCTTTACCTCAGTACCGAAGAAACCATTAAGTACATGGATGGAATGCGTAATAAAGAAAATGGCACCCTCTCTCGTAAGAAACTACAAAAAAGTGATCAATGCCAATCCCAAGCAAGCACATAAGGAAATCTTTAAAGACAATAATGGACAACCTCGAACAGGCCTCCAGGCCCTGCATGACCCAGAAACAAACACCATTGAAACCGAGCCCACTAGACAGGCTCAGATTGTAGAAAAATACTTCTCGGACACAATGAAAGCAGTTAACATAAAACGGGCCAAATATCTGCCTGAAGATGCACCCAGAATCTATCCCTGGGAGCAAGCCAGCACGTCCTCACCAACACCCAACCCCTTCACCCTCCAATCACAAATCACAAAGGATGAATCCCAAGGACTCAAACAGAGACAGTGGCTCCACCCCAAAATCCTTGATAACCGTGCCTTCACTGGATGCATCAAAACTCTTAGCAATGACAAATCTCCAGGCCCAGACGGCATAGTAAACGAACTGCTCAAAATGCTCCCACATGAGGTTCTGGAGATCATCCATAAACTCTGTCATTATGTGGGCCACGCGCATCACACCTTCATCTTGGAAAACCAGCATCACCATTCTCATAGACAAGAGTAAGGGAGCAGAGACAGACATCTCTTCCTACAGGCCCATAGGCCTAGCCAACAGTCTACAAGTTGTGGACACGCCTCGTCACCAACACCCTCTACAAGTACGCTGAAGCACACTCCCTGCTCAGCACCACACAATCAGGCTTTCGCAACCAAAAAGACACCAAACACCAGCTTCAAAATGTCATCATGAGCCTTGAGGATGCCAAGCTCTTTAAAAATTACATCTATGCCCTTATCATTTTACCTCTGCTTTCAATACCAGACCATGACAGAATGCTCTGGATCATGTATGACCGATACTGTCAAAAACCTGTACGGAGATGCCACCACGCAGGTCAGACTACCCTTTGGGGGAAGCACCCAGAAAACACCAGTTGAAAGAGGTACCATCCAAGGTGATACACTCTCTCCCTTCCTCTTCCTCCTCTACATGGAACCTCTTCTTCGATGGCTCCATGTGGGATGACGCGGCAGCAGGCACACGTGCATCCTAAATCAAAATGCTACAGACACCAACCTTACCAACATCCTAAGCAACGCTGCTTTTGCTGACGACCTGCTCTGCCCCACTGGCACAATCCAAAACCTGAAGATCAAAGCAAGGAAGCTTACCCTCTACCCTGATTGGGCGGCCCTGGTTATCTCGGGTAGCAAGACCAAAAGCCACTTGCATCCTTCACAATCACCCTCCCAAGGACGAGAATGGTTTGACGCCCTCTCAAACCCTCAGCCACCAACTTAAACAAAAAATAGATGTGCAACAACAAAAGGCTCAATCTATAGCCTCTGATGCACCTTTCTTATACCTTGGGGTGGAACTCACCATGGACCTCAACTGGAAACACCAACGCATGACAGTTAACCTTAGAAATAAGCTGAAAGCCCTTGGTGCCTCTTATGCCTCCCCACGCCAGACACTGAACATCACTCGCACCGCCATCATTCCCAGCCTTGCCTACTCTTTTGCTGTACCCCCCTGCATCCCATCTGACTACATCATTTGGGACAACTTGATAAGTAGAACAATCAAGCACAAATTCAAACTCTGGAAAAGCACTGCAACGGCCATGATACGTGAAGACACCTTTTGTCTGAACACACCTTCTGTCCACCTATTAGTCCACTCCCTTGTTTGGGAACCCAACTATGTGAACCATCCATCAATCCATCCATCCATATACCCACCCATCCACGTGAAGGCCTTGGAGCACCTTCTATTTGTGTCGAATACCACAGATGCTTAGCCGTAGCCCTCACATCCAGTTTAAAGGATCCGTCAGCTAGACACAGCAACTTCACCCTAAATCTTCTCACCAAGCAAATTGCCTATCGTTCTGATACCTTTCTCACGGTCAGAGAAGGCAGCAACCTACACATTAGACGTCAGCTCAACTACCACATGCGAGCCCGCCAACTGCTAAGCATTCACTCCAGCAGGCTACTCCTTATGAAGCATGGAGGAAAAATGCTCCATTACAGTCTCATGAAAATGAGCGAAGCTCTCTCCCTACGCAAATCACACACTCTCTACTCTCATCACCTGTATCACCCAACCTCTCATGAACCTCGGTTTAAATGGGCTCCACGATCTTACTTCCAAAAACAGAACCCACATTATCACAGTGGCCCAATTAAGAGAGAAATTCTCCAAGGTCACCGCAAAAAGTAAAATAGCACTCAACAGACTGGCAGCCCTTGTGAACTTACCCCAGGCAGAAGATCTCACCCCCGTTGAAATTCACAAACTCCTGTCATACAAAAGCACTGATGCTAACACCCTCGCCGTCTACCGCAAAATAAATAACACACACAGCAGCGGACTAGTTGACACCCGCTTCAACGCAACACTCCCATCCACAACCGCTGATCATCCTTATATGATATAAACATCCAGAGCAAAAGCATACCACCCACACAAGTAGTGCCCCCTCCTCAGCCTCACTCAGCAACGCATTACAGGCATGAAATTACAGGACGCCGTATCCCTTGTAAGAAATGACACAGCACCAGGGAGAGAGTTTGCTGTGTGGCACATGCGATGGCCAACGGTTAGCCTTTTCAGCTCTTGTGATCAGCAGTTCCCTGCTGCAGCAATCTCTTTATAGAATGTATGTAAGAAACATTTCAGGTTATAACAGGGCTTAATCTCTACTAGGAGCAAGCAGTGTGATTGTCATCTCTAAGGCGACCAATGCATGCACGCTCACAAGCAAGCTTTGTTTGAGCATGCATACTACGTAATTTCCTGTTCATGCCAACCCAATATGCTTAGTGGACCGTGACCTGAAGGCTGCTGCATCCACTTATAGTACTGCCCATGCAGAATTTGCACAAATAAATTGCACACAACAGCAACAAAAAAGCAAATCTCGCGAAACTCTCTACACAAACTTTGAAACCCACCAAAACAGAAGATATTAAACAACAAAAAAGATGGGCCCCCTAGCAAAAGGACTCGCTCAAAATGTCCCTTAACACCCCTCTGCCCATAGCCAGCCATCTAGACACACCCATCACTCTGGGGCACACCCGACGAGGCAGCTACCCCACACTGACACTCACAGCAAAGGTACAACAATATGACGGACCCCCCAGCAAGAGGACACGTTCCCAATACAATTCCAATTGCAAAGCCTGTACAGATCATACAGCCCCCCACCAAACTCCTTTCACACCCCCTGCGCAAAATCTGCCTCTCTCTGCTCCTGCCAACTACCCAACTCTGAGCTGCAACTTGCAATCAAATGCCCCTAAGCAAAAGAGGAGGACTCCTCCGGCTCAACACTTACTTGGAATGCCCAGGTCCCTGCACTCAACCATTAGACCCAGCATCTGTGGCACATGCGATTTGGAACTACAAGATAAACAGAGCTCGCTCTTTTAATGCCTCAGATGCTGTCATCACCATCTACTTCTATGACTTGGATGTAATCTCGATAGATAATTGGATTATTGGGGAGTTGTCACAACCAGACCTGCCAACAATTCTAATCAGGAATCCCACCAACAAAAACTACACCATGTCTACTTTGCGCCCATGACCATAGAAAATTGGGCACTCCCTATCTTTAAAAAGGCTGGCTTCACACCTAAGAAAATTTACCCTATAGCCCGCTCTGCCGTTGAGTGTGCATGCTGTGAAATCTGCTTCTATAATTTTGGCCTCCAACCCGAAACAAATGTGCCCCCCTTTAATGTCATGTACATCTGCAAGGTCTGCAACCGGACTTACCATTGGGTGTGCCTTAAGAACACTGGCTGTTACACAGAGAGGCAGAGAAAGGAAGTTGACAAGAATGACAACTGGGCCTGCCCGGGCTGTGCTCACCTCAGCGATGAACAAGCACAAAAAAGATACTCTCAATCCATCAACACTGAGCTCATACACGTGACCTGGAAACCCACCTGGGAACCAGAAGAGCTAAAAGACACGTTGCCCAGCCTCCTTGAGTGTATCCAGGACTTTGAGACTCGGGTTGATGAGCCCGACCTCTTTCTGCTCACAGCAGACCAAACCGTAGACAATCTGGAAAGACAAGGCTTTGACATGTTCACAAGGCCAACTCCTGGATTCAAAAATTTGACACTGACCTACGGAACAAAGTCACCTTTGATGTCCTCCCCACAAATCCACAAGTAGACATACAACCCACTGGGAGCTGTGAGGTCTGGATCCGTAGTGTAGACCTTGTTAGGTACAAGCCTAAACCTGCTACTGAGCAGCCCCACCTCAACATAAATCCTCCACCTCTTATTCTTCCAGAAATCTACTCATAAAAAGTAGCATGTTTCTACAGCACAGACGGAAAATGCCAGGGCACCATGACACCGGAACGCATCAACATCCTTCAAACAGCTTTCCACACTACCAAGCTTAAAGGTCTCCATAATAACATAACATCTGCTCATAAAAACTTTGCATCTGAACTGCTAGGGCTGCTTAATAGGAAAACAAAGCTAAAAAGGAAATGCCGCGGCAAGGAAATCAAGGACTCCTACTCGCGAGCCCTGCCAAATCATACACATTCTGCCCTCTCAAATTGGTAACTCAAGAAGAAATGACCTCTCCGTTAGACTTCAACCCTTGTTACCCCAATTATTGGAGTGCACACTCACGAGATGCACTCTTTGGCGCCCACCTTGACTCCCTCTCATCCCAATTAATTGGTTTCTCAATGTGCCATCCCATCTACAACGACCATACCATGAATCTTAGCCTTAGGCATGCCATCTACTCAGCCATCATCAGTACTGAGGCAACTGCCACTTTCATGTTCCTACCATCTTGGAGTGGATCCATGATCACCAACCCTTACTCAACTCTCGTGACAGCCTATCCCCACTTGTGTCATAAACTTGGAACTATCCTAGCGAATGAGATTGCCTACGCTTCCCCTCAATCCTTGATAAATCAAGTGACCCCCCCTTCCCCAGGCCTCTTGGAATCTTCACATCATAGCAGTCTGGAACACAGCTGCATGGCTTCACCTAAATAAACATAATCCTACATGTCTGCAAAATCTTGCTTGTGACATCCCTGAAGCAAATTGGCACGTCAACAACGTTGCTAGCCATCCCGTTTGTGATGCTAGGTATGCTGAGACAGCGCCTGGTCTCAAGAATTTGAGAAACTTCACTAAGACAAAATGCAAACGATCATTTGCTCCCACAGACCCACTTTGGGTGACGTGACCCCCCTTCCCCATCATTCCAAACCGGGACTCACACTTGAAATTCCTGACTGGAAATCTTGGACCTACATGGACGGTAGCTGCCATATCCAAGAGGGTAAAAGAGTTATTGGGGCAGGGTCTACCACTCCAGCTCGGGCAACTCTAACTTGGTTGAACCAAATGGCGCTGGTAAAACCAACACAATAGGGAGAGCAGAGCTAGCAGCTTTAGCTGCTGCTATCACTCACGATCATATCCAAATTGCCACAGACAGCCTTACCTCACTCCATCAGATAAGGAAACAACTGTTCTACCCTGAGAAGCACCGCCACCATGTCCAAGGAGACATCCTTAAAATTCTTTCAAAAACTATCCAAAACTCTCAATCCCACATCTTCCTTTTCAAAGTAAAGTCTCATGCTGGTATTGCCGGAAATGAACGTGCAGACGCCCTTGCAAAATACCAAGCCTGCCACGGTTACAGCCTCCCAGCTGAAACGACCATCTGCACCGCAGGCCCTGGTGGCAATCCCTTCTTTGATATTAGCTGGTTAGCTGTTAAAGAAGTTAGTCAGCAGGGATTTGGCCCTGAAGCTCCCCAACACGGCCCCCGATTGACTTACCTTCCAAATCTCCAAGCCGCACTAAAATCCCACATGCACTCAAACCATAAATTGAATTATGCCAACTCAAAAACAGGGTACTACTCTTATTACCAGAGTCTGCTTCCACACGTCCACAAAGGCATTAGCAACGCTTTTTGGAACATGTCCAAATTCCCTCTCCAAATGAAGCGCAATATCCTCGACTACCGCACAGGCACCGTTCTTAATCAAAAACACACTGTCCGCTTTTAAATGTCCACCAGCCTTCAGTGTCCACTCTGTCAGCAAGCAGATGGTGCTTTCCATGTTCTCTCAGGGTGTCAACATACAATCATCTCAAGTATTATCACTGAACGCCATAATGTTGCCTGCAGGCTCATTATGACAGCCATCAGCAAAGGCTCTCTGGCAGGTTCTTTGCTCCATTTGGATGCCGGCAGTACCACCCGTTTGGCCCAACAAAACCTTCCAATTCCCCGCGCATGCAAGTAACAGGACACTACCCAGCTGGCTTTCTGATGCTCGTTTATCTGCTAGAGATAAACTCACCTCGAGTCGCCCTGATGCCATTTTGGTCACACCCTTACCTACTAAAAACACAGATCGCCTATCACTCCTCATTTGCACCAGGTGCCTCACTCGAGACACACAGCAGAGATGTACACAGAGTTCAGGAGCCCAATGTCAACAAGAGGGAGATACACCTCGTCTAGTTTAATTACCGGCGAAGACACACGTTGGGCCAATTAGAGGCCTCTAGAAAACAACATGAGGTTCTTTGTAAGCGCTTGAAGGCCAAAAAAGTCATCCTTCACACGATTCTTCTTGGTGTAGGAGGCTCTCTCTATAACTCACACACTTTGAATAATCTTTAAGAGCACGGCCTTGATACACACAAAGCCCATAAAACTGCCCTCAAACTACATGCTTCATTCCGTGCTCTACGCGCACAAATTGACAACAACTAGACGCGCTCTTGAAAAATGTCAGTTGCTCTCAAGGTCTTGGTCTGGAGCAGGGGGCTGCTTGTCACCCTACAGATCCTCACTAGTTCTTCCATTTCACTGGTGAAGGAGACTCACGGCTCTCCGGGCCAATGTGTCTCCTTTACCTTAATTGATGTGGGGAGTAGTTTCACTGCCTGCGTAGTTTTCTTTTTCTTTTTTTCTTTCATTCTTTCCCTCTGACACTTTGCATGCCTTGCCTTATCAGACTGCCTTTGATTTCCTTTCTCAGCCTGAGCAGCACATAGACATTCCTATCTTATTTCAGACATTACGGACCACTTTTTGACTGGCGATGACCAGCCACAAAGCAATCAGCCTAATGGCCAGGCTGGCGGTAAACCCTAATTTGTAACTTACTCGACACGAAAGATAAAAAGGATAAAACCCAGAGGGGGCTATCTGAGGCCCAAAATGGGTATGGTTTTGGCATGCTCCCAGGGCATGGGCCCCATGACGGGGCCTTTTCAAGCTTAGCGTTAGATGGTAGCCCTGCTTGCAAGCTTCTGATAGCACTTGAGCTTGAAAGGGCCCCGTCGTGGGGCCTGTGCCTAATGGGCCGCGGCGTGAACCCTACTTTTCACAGCCAGATGTCCACACCAGATCACCCACTGCACCAAATTACATGATTTTTGGTGTTTTGGTGCTCTTGTAACAAACAAACATTGTTGCAAAAGAGTTGGAGTGAAAAGACCGAGTGGTTGGTGAGATGTTGATTTTTGGTTATTTCCCTTTGAAAAAAGCAGCATAAGGGGTGCCAAAATGGGTCAAAATCCGACCCCCTCCAAACCTCAGTTTCAACATCCATCAATTATCAATTTGCAACATATTAGGAGTATGTTGATGGTGTTTTGGGGGTAGAAAGACATGTGGTTGGGTCGTGTTGAGGGCATACGTGGGCTGTTTATGCCAACTTGAAATTAGGCCAAAAACAGGGCCAAAAACAGGCATTTGAAATCAGGCCAAAAACAGAGGCTGAGCACCCACCCAGGCCACAAGGGTCGTACATTTCACCCCAAATTATACCAGTAGCCTAGTTACATGATGTTTTGCTCAGATAGAAAAAGGATCATGCCCAGACTTTTGCTCAGATAGCCCCCTCTGGATAAAACCTATGGAGACAGTTAAAACACTCCCTAAATCAATTCAAGGAAAAGAAGCCACCTTGGGACAAGGCACCATGTAATCGCCCACCAGGAGTACAGAAGGGTGATGAGCATTGCCCCATTCCTGACCTTGAAGATGAGTAATGACACAAGTTATATCGATATCGTGTCCGGTACTAACAGCTTGTTACTAACAAGTAGCCAACTAGTATTCAAAGTTTTATCAGCATACTGAACCGAATGAGCATAAAGCTTCATGGCAAGTTCGATAGCTTTTTGCCAAGGCCAAGAGTCTTCAATGGCTCCAGGATGTAGGGGCTTTAAATAGCGCCACCCACAAATCTGACTGTTAGGTTAGTATGACACGGTGCCATTGCCAATGCAGTGCAAAATCATCGTCATTGCCCAGCTGCAGGCACTTGGGTGGTTGTCACATACGGTTATTGCTTGTTGCGTCTAAATACCTCTCATTTCAGAGTTTCAAGTTGTTACCTTCCCTCAACTTGCTGATTGTACTGGTAGGACTTACATTGGAGATACAGGTGCTTTTTATTTTGACAACATTGGAGCTGAGGATGTGAAATTGTTTCTCTTGAAGCAGGCGTACAAATCATTCCTTTTTCTTTCTGAGACTATGGATATTTTTTGTTGGGCCGGCAGTGTCCAGCAAGCCCAGCAGTCAACCCATCTGGCTAAAGGTCTAAACCCATTGTAACTTGACAAGTTGTTACCTTCCCTCATGGACTCCGGAGTGCTCCTCTGATGCACGGGCCGCCCAGCCAGGGGCCTGGCATCCCCGTGCAACACAAGTTTGCTTGCTTTTGAGTAAGGATGCTGACATGAACCCTCTGGAAAGCGACAACAAACTGGTGACTTATCATTCTTGGTTTGCCTGCCCCCTCTTAGATCTTCAAGCTGATTCACGCACACGGGTGCGGAATGGGGGTGGCCCCCTGATGCCTCCTCGC
>LFCJ01001292.1_pt1 | contig 17274 bp, 26 predicted proteins | sample 643141 | NCBI WGS metagenome assembly LFCJ01 (sample SAMN03766243, study PRJNA286221) | soda lake metagenome | biome: soda lake; feature: Kulunda steppe; material: water; isolation source: sample B1-Br-g2 brine of Lake Bitter-1 | place: Russia: Kulunda steppe | collected 2010-07
CCCTCTCCTTCCCCCCTCTCCCTACACCCCCCTGACAGCCTTCATCCCATTTTCTCACTTTCTCACCTAATAAATTCTTCTTTACCCCCTCTTTCCCTGCGCTATACAACACACACATTTCCTCCCTTTTGTTCAGTTCCTGAGATGGTAAAACAACAGTATCTTGAAAACAATACACGATGGACAGCACAAATAGTCAGCAAAGTACTTTGCCAACTCACCTGATGCTGACCTTTGGTTGTGTGCACTTGGTTGCATTAGGCTTGCCACAAAAGGAGAGAGTTTGCTGTAGGGCCACAACAGGGAGACTGCACTGCCTACACAAAACCAACACGTGTTCATGGCATGTTTGTGAAGGCTGCTCATCCTGCTCAAAAGCAAGCTGTGTTCTTGTTCCAACCCCAAACTCACAACAATTATGTCATTCATGCTGAGATCATTGTATAAATTATTACAGATCAATGTGAAAATGAACAAGGTACGGGCTTGCAGATTGCCTTTTGAGCTTTGACGTGTGCTCGGAGTTTTGTGGAGTTTTCTTGGCACGTGTTAAGTTGCTTCAGCTGTATAGCAGCACAAGTATCAGATGCAAAAAGATTTAAACATCCAGGCCAAGAGAATATTTAAGTCCAGAGGACCACAAGTACCTTGCACAATGCCAACACGACAGAGCTCTAGAATGGATGACCGTAAGATGTCAAAGCGCGCTCCAATATTAGGGGGACCTATATAGGCCTGCACAAACAGAGGGCAGGTGAGCAAACAAGTTGCTGCTAGTATAAGTGACTTGCAATAAGTCATAGGCTGGAATGTCCATTCAGCTTTACCAACAATGCTGGGTCACCGCCCCTGCAATTTTACTCGCAAAGAACAAGTGTGGGGCAGTCCATTGAAAGCACACTCCGTGCAGTCATTGCACGCTCTTTCCTGTCTTGTGTGGGGCACTGGGCAGCATGATCCCACCAAAGTGCAACTTTCCTTCTTGATTGTTCATGTTGCCTGTAACCATCTGATACATTGGTGCTAGCGGATCAGCCACAAATGTGGCAACCACCACACACCTTGATGTCCGCGCGGTCCACAAAGGCAACATCTATAGCTTGCTGCAAAGTGTGCACACACAAGTTACAGGCAAGTATAGAATTGAGTGTGCAGCAGCAGCACCCACAAGGCAGCCAATGATATAGGCCCCTGCAGCAGAACCCCCTCTCTCTTTGATCACCTCGCACAAACGCTGACCAGTCTTACACTGACAAGGCATATCATATAAGCTCTTCATGTCATACATGCAGCAATTCATGCCTTTAGTAACACTCCAACGGGGCACAGAAAGTAATTGTGTACTTGTAGGCCGTGTTAATCTGCACTCGGTCGTACATGACAGGCTCAGCACATCAAACACAAGGCAGCATTGCGACCCTCCAGAATTGAGGTTTCTTAAGGAGCAGTTCTTCAAAGTGTTGCATCCATGATGTTTCACAGCTGCATCACTCACAGTGATGTTGGAGGTTGTGAGCACCATGGCATTGGGGAATCGCTTCAGACCATCTAGTTGCGTGAGCAATGCGTTCACTGCACGCACTGCATCGCTGGGCTCTGAACCTCCAGCAGAAGCCTGTGGGTGAAAGTCATCCCCAATGTGTGTGTGGGCGCTTACGCGTGTGTGCGATAGTGAATGCACAAGTGCAGTTGTGCTTTCATGTTTGTGTGAATGTACAGGTCCTTCATGACAGGAGAGTTGCCCTGCTCTATTAAGTGTTGCAACCAGGATTCCCCTTCCTACGACCTTTTCCTTTGTTGGTGAAACCAGCTAGCCAGCCTGTCAGCTGCACCGCTGTGTGTTTTGGGAATGTCAGATGTCAATGCACCTTGCAAATATTTTTGATGCATGCAAACGCAGCAAATTAGATTAAGCTTGATGCTCAGCAATGCATGAATTGTACTTTACATGGATCCTTACCTTCCGAGCAGAGGCAAGGGATTCGATTTCATCAATCAGCACAAAAACCAGAACATCAGGTTCCTCCAGCAGCTCTGTGATCTTTGAGAAGAGTTTGCTGACCTGGCACAACGGCAAAGATTGTGCACGTTTGCTGCACAAATTCTCAGCGTCAAGTGCACATTGCAGCACAGAAGAGCAGGTGAAGCATTCACAAGGTGCAGCAAATGCTAAGTAGGGATCTGGGCAACTTTTCTGTTGCAACTGCTTCTCTTACTTCTAGGCAAGGGCTCCCATTCAAGGAATGCAGTTGAAGCTGGAAAATGGCACTTTTCAGGGGCAAGGGAAGAACCCAAGCATGAGGCTCAAATTGTAATTTTGACACGCTGCATGCCATAGGTATGCTATACGCACCTCTGCATCTCAAACCAAAAGGGGGCCCCTGTGCCATGCTCTTCTATGAGCATGCATACAATCCGTCACGTGTTTGTCACGAAACATGTTTCTTATTTAACGTGTTTCATCAAACATGCAGCACAGATTTGGCCATATGGTATGAGCACTCTTTTGCCACCTGTTTCCCACTCTCACTGAACCACTTGCTGAAAAGGGAATGCGCGTTGACTTCCACCAGGGATGCCACACGATACCTGAAGCAGCATGCAAACACACAACACATGTGCACACAGCAAATACACGCATGCAGAATCATAGAGTGGGATGGTGAGGGTGCTGAAACGATGTGTAGAGGCGTAGCACAATGAGGGATGCAGGAGGCATGGAGAGGTGCGGCATCGCATCTGCCACGCTGCAGACATGATAGAGAGCAAGTATATCTGTTGCTCAAGGCGCTGGCTGCTGAGGTAGAGAACTTGGAGCGGCTGCAGCTAAAGATTTGATGCAGGAAAGGAAAAATTGCAGAATAAATGCAAAGGGCATAGAGCGTACTGATCAGGGAGAAGGCTAAGGAGCTGAGCATGAAGAATGGGGGAGAGACAGGCCAAGAAGGGCTTGAGGGACTGCATGCAAAGTTGCACGATGCACTGTCCAGGAAAGAGCTCAAGAGGCCACATTTCAGGGAACCAGGATTGCAAAATAAGCAAGGCAAGAATGAGGCCATTAGATTGCTGCTTCAGTCTGTATATGTGCTGCTATTCCAGACCAACTAGGTATGGCTTACCAGTCGATGAATTGTGGATGTCACATGCGCAACATATGGCTGCCAATGGGCCATAAAAAGCATTGCTGTCTGCTGAATCAGCACCCTACGCCATCTGTGCGGCACATGCCTGTCACTGAAACGGATGGCCAGCTTCTGGGCCAAGGCTTTGCACAGGCTTGTCTTCCCAGTTCCTGGGGGACCGTGCAACAAGACGACCCTGCGGAAGTGCATGCAGATGTGCCTGCGTCTGGTGTCCTTATTGAGGCGTCAGGCATACCACTTTGTGATCGTGCACAACAATTGCTGATCAGGCAGGCGCTTCAGTTGCAGATCAAGAAGCTCAGTTGCTGGCCAGGCATAGCAAGTTCTGGCCAGGCAAAGCAGACGCTGTTCAGGCTGTAAAGTTGATACTGAGACTGAAACTGACGGCACAAGCAGTATGACCAGATGGTATCCTAAGAGCCTTCAAAGCACAGGCTCCTTTATGTATCACACCACCCTGTGTCAAGTTCCAGGTGCTAAAGGAGGCGCTTGCAAGCCAAGGTTGCAGGTGCCCTGCAGATACAAGCTGAGGGCCTAGATCCCTGGAAAAAAGCGTCAAGTGCAGCCAAAATCTCTGCACGCTCCCCCCTTGCAACACACAACAGTGGGCCGTCTGCCTTGGCGTACCTGTTCCAGGCCACAAGGTTTGGGTCCACACGGAAGTCGGAGAACACCAGGGCTGAGGTGGCGTAGCGCAGTAGCCGTGCCTTGATGGTGCTGCATAACAGAATGAGGGCTACGGTCATGCGCCCGTGCTTGCTGTGCAAAAGTGCCTCAAGGCAAGGCAGAGGGTGAGGGGCGTGCGCGCTCACAAGAGAGATCGCAAGAGGAGCACTGGCAGCTCAGGGTGCACCCCTTCTGGTACGCTGCGTCCACCTGACCTGATAGCCATTCAGCAGCAGCAGAGGAGAAGGGGAGGCAGGCTGGGCCAATCAAGCTTAGCGTGCTGTGCTGACAGGCAGACACGCAAACAGGCGTGCTATCCACCTCCTGTCACACAGTAACACAGTTTCAAGGGCGACACACCGTACCTGATCCACAAGAACAACCAGACAGATGCGCTTTCTCATTTTTGAGTGTGCTGTCCTTCCTCCTGTGCACAGCCATCAAACTTGCCTCCAACCGCGCTGTGCCTCTAGGTGCAGCATGAGCCGGCATGAGCGTAGATGGCGTGAGGGTCCTACTCTCTGTACAGCGCGCAAGCGTAAAAGCCCCAACCCTGAAACCAGCACCTGGCCCACGTGCCTTTCATAGTGCAAGCTGCTCCATGCGCCCTCAAACTGTGCGGCAGGCAGCAGCCATTCCGAGTAAGCGGGCACACCATCCTCCCCCTCTTCGTCGTCCGCAGGCCCCTCCTCCTCGCTCACTTGGTACACGTACACTGCCAGCCTAAATTGCCAGGACATCAGGAGGCCTCCAATCCGATAAGCAGCAGGATCTGCACAGTACAGCCAGATGCCGGTCAGGGGGAGGAGGCAGCTGCAAAAGGCAATGGCGCCTGTGGAAATGAGCTGAAAAGCTTTCCGTTAGGGATTTGTTAGCTCCCATCTGTCAGCCTCACTCGGTTGATTCTAGGTATCATGACGTCCTGATAATGTCCCTGCACAAGAGCCGGCACCCTGGAGCATGCTCGCTTACCTGTGTCAACTACAGTTATTTTCTGGACGTGCTGCAGGTAGGTCTGGTGCTCGGCGGCCTCGCTAGGGCTCACTTCTAAGGGCCCATCTGCATATGTGATGCAGCCTCGCTCCATGATGAGCCTGTGCACATGCCAGAAGGCAAACAAGTCATGTAGTTTGGCATCGCCAGGCACCAATTGGTTGCACCAACTGCAACAGCGACAGCCAGCTGGCAAGACGCCTGCGCCACTCTGGCAAGCCAATATCGGACAATGAGCTCAACAAATTGAAACACATGTTTTTCCACTTCAAGCTCCTGGTCACTTGCCGGATAAGAGCCTCCTTCAGCGATCCGCAGTCAGCAGGGTCTAGCAGGCTGGCAGCTGTCATCCTCACTTCCACTGCGTATGGACACAGATACTAGAGCCACATAACAAAGAAGAACCGATTGCGGGTTTTATACATCCATCCTTGGGGCTTTGTTACCTGCAATTGTTATCTGCGGATCGGTAGCGTCCGCATCGCCACCGGCACATTCAACTGCGTCCTCACTGTGGAATTTCTCTGGATATCCAGTTTGTAAGCAAGACATTTGCACGTCACAAGCTTGCATGTCATCCATGGTGTAGCACAGACGAGGCACTATTCAAGGTGAACCACAGGATTCAAATTCGGACAAGCGCCGCGTTCACGCCATTTGGTATTGGTGGAAAAGTTTGTTGAAATAATTCAATCACTGAAGCATGTCTCATGTAGCTTTATAAGCAAGGCCAATCGGCAAGCTCGCTCGGCATTGCGGTCCGACGTCGACAGGATGTTTCGAGAAGTCAACTCGAAACATTTGGTTCGAATTTGAGTTGTTATAGCTCGGGCGCAATATAAATCACCTCGTCTTTTGCACAAAGAGTGGAGGCTCGCGAGTGAGCTCACAAATAAAGAGGCTCTCGAAGAGAGTTACAGAAACATTTAGAACAATTTGCACTGAAGCTCAAATCCCTAGCACACTTAGCACACGCGCATGCTACCAATCTCGAAGCCTAGTACTAGTACTACAACAGTACTGTTGTGGCGCATGACAACGTTTGTTTGGCAGGAAGCTACAGTTCCTTCCATCCTGCTCATTCCCATCACGTCGGCTTGCAATGACCCAGTCAGGCCTAGTAGTTTGAATTTGTCTGCCAGAATCCAACTTCGAAGTGAGTTCATCATGAGCAGGTTAGGTTCAACTTGACCTTGACTCAAGGTCGGAGGTGAACCCTTTCCTTTAATCAACACAGGGAGTACTACGCAGCTTTTTATTTTAACACATCACCATTATCTCAACAAGGGCTTCATGATGTATGTCTAGACCTATGGGCTTCAGGTAGCTTGCACACCTAGGCCTTACACTATGGGGCTGTGACAAGTACACCGTAAGCAGTCTTGTAGGGGACACTTAACTGTCACTAATAAAATTATTTATATTTTATGTTGACCTTGTACACATGAGGAGGGCAAATGATAATATTCAGGATGAGCAACATGCATGGCATATGCCATCCTTTCAGGATGAGCAACATGCATGGCATATGCCATCCTCTATCGTACATACCCCCAGCCTGAAGTGGTCTCTCTCCACAGGTAATATGCCCACCTGTTCTCTCAGACAGGATCTCCTAATGTGCCTGCTTTTTATACTTTTTTGAATCTAAGCAGCGATAATATCCTTGCCGTCTCTGGCGGAGCCTTAGTGTGCACCCTGAGGTCCTGATCCTTAAGAGCTCCTTGCTTAATTTTGGTGACCTTTGCAGACTGCTACGACAACGCCTTGTAGACTCTCGGAGTCGGACTTAGCAGGCCTTGCCCTTTAGCCTTCCTGCCTTCTTTTTGAATGGCTGCCCAGCCCTCAGGCTCAGCGCTGTCTTTGCTGCTTTGTTTTCTGACTTTCTTGCTTTTTTCTGCCTTGAAAACCTTACCTTACCTTACCTTGCTTTTTTCTGGGCCTGCTTCGAATTCCTTGCCGGTTCCCTTCCCTTGAGCTTCTTTTTTTTGTTTTGGCCCTTATGGGAAGTTGGCCCCATGTGAAAGAACCTTCCGTTTTTCCTACATTAGTTACTTGCTTTCTCAAATGCACAATGAACTCCGCCATTTCATCTCAGACACGATGGATTATTTTTTGGCTGGCAAAGACAAGCAGCAAAAGAAAAAAGGAACTACGCAGGCAGCAAGATGCTCCCTGCATCAATCTAGGAAACAGAGGCACATTGGCCAAAAGTGCCGTGAGTCTCCTCTGCCAATGGAAAGGATAACTAGTGGGGATCTGGAGGGTTTGCACTTGATTGGATCCTATTTTGTACTGTAACTTTGCAATGTCACAGGTCACGGCACTGAGCTCAGTCATCAATAATTAAAAAAAGGAGCAATAAAATGAAATGAAGGGAGTCCATAAGTCAGCGCAGCCTGATGGCATCATGCCCAACATTGGAGACATGAAAAGAGAAAAGGTACAAAGAAGTTAGTGTACATGTTGAGTCGGTCTTGTCACGTAAGTCCAATAGTAATGGCTTATGGGGGCCTGGTGGTCTTCTGTCTGAATTCTTGGGTAAGTTGCCAGCCACAAACATGATCATACAAGTGCAGCACAACCATTGCAGTCAAGCCGAGCAAGGAAAGAGTAAATGTTATAGATAACAGAGCACGGCACGTATTTCAGCCGGCTTGTCAGTAAGGCAGGAGAGCACAGTCCAGGCCCTAGATGATAACGATGATCGGCTGCTGCTGCTCTTGCCGCTGGCGGATGAGGCGCTTGCATTCTTCTTCCTGCTTCTCTTTCGAGGGTAGTGACACGTACTTGACGAGGTCTGGCGTCACGTAGCGTTGCAGCTTTGTACCATCACTGCAGCACATTGAAGACAACTTCAGCTGTGGTGCATGCCCAAATCTTCATGTGCACACATCATTGCATCTTGTTTGTTTTTCGGTTTTGTCAATGTAGCAAGTGCCTGACAAATGTGGATGTCAGTCTTCAGGGAAAACACAGCAGCACTAGCACATTTGGGTAAGGTCGGTTTGTGTGCTTCACACCCTAACAGACCTCTTGCCCTCTTTTTTGTAGATGGAGCATCAACAAGGAGCTCAGGAACAAGCACTCGTTGATGCAGGCAGACAGCAGCCCTTGTGCAAGCACGCTCGGTGCCTGTCTGCTTCAGTTTAACGTACCAGCATGGCATGTGTCCTACGCACTGGCAAAGTCAAGGCGACATGCGGAAGGGTAGCGGAGGGCTGCATCTAGCAAGGGTCAGCACAAGAGGCAGCTAGGCCATCGTCCCACCTGTTCTCCACTTTGCCATGCCCCAGGTTATGCTGCTTCAGGCTGCGGTGCACGCGATTCGGGTGCTCAGGGGGGCAATCTGGGACGCCCAGGCGCGACAGCACGCCTGAGTCTCGCATGTAGCGCGCCATGTCATCGATCTCGTTTGGGTACTGTTCCAGTGGGCGCACCTGCAGCGGGATGTGCCGCAGCACACACGTGAATGACGGAATGCGCTGCGACACACATCGCACCTGCGGCAGAATGCACCGCAGCACACAAACATGAGCTGGGGAGGGACCAGGGAAGACGACCCTGAGCAACTTGCACCATGTAGGGTTGCACGCACCCCTGAAGGCATGCCAGGAATGAGACCAGGGACTGGCAGAGGGCCACAGGTTCCCGCCTACCCAGCCTCTAGCATGCAGCCACCGACCTGGACCACCACCATTGACATGGGAAGCATGCATTTACCAAGCTGGATCACCACCATTAACACGGGAGGCATGCAGACGCAGGAAGACCTGGAGCACCGCAAGGGGTGAGAGGGGTGCATGAGTGGAATGCATGCTCGCCAAGCAAGCAAACGCTGATTGCTGCAGTTGGGCTGCCTCCTCTCAGAGGACAGCAGCCACAGCCCCCGTCCCCGAAGGAGGGGCACAGGCGACGAGGGGCCACCGGTGCGCACACAGCCCACGTACCTTCCACAGCTTCTCAAACGTCCACCCCATGACCTCCAGGAACATGTTGCACGACTCTGCAATGTTCAGTCCCTGGGACACTGTGAAGTGGAAAGCGTAGCCTGGCATCGTCAGGATGCCCATGCCTGGCATCTGGATGGTGCGCCGCACGCCCATGGCCCTCAGCCGCTGCACAGAGACGGCGCGTGCGCAACTGTGCTGTGGCACGCACTCTCATTCTGGGTTCTGAGTGCATGAGTGAGTGGATGTGTGTGTGTGTGTGTGCATTTGCGCGCAAGGTGGTGGCGGGAGAGTTCATGCACGGGCATGAGCGATGTGACATGTATGGATGCAGGATCATTGGAAATGTCTGCACACATGCATGCATGCGTGTAAATGTATGAGGGCAACCACCATGTTAGCACCCGCCCGTCAGATGCACATGCAAGCATACACGCGTTCTTGAAAACTGCCGCGCAGCCCCAGCACTGCCACCGCCCGCCCACACACCCACGGCCCGAAGCGTGCGCACCACCCACTAACAGTCTGAAGCACGCACGCACGCCCTCCTACACATGCAGCATGCGCACCACATGCGTCCACCCTGCCGCGCGCGGCGCGCACTCACCTCCAGGGGCAGAGTTGGCTGCGGCGGGTTCTCTTCCCGATCCTGCAAGAAGGGGCTGATGGACTTGGTGTACAGCTCCTTGCGCCCCCCCTCAGTCATGCCCTCGGCGTAGCGCTTGAACTCTTGCACAGACTGCTTGGGCACCCACCACCACACCTGTGTCCAAGTGCACGCAGCAGGGGAACGTCTGCAGCATCCAAACGGGTGCAGGAGGGCGGCATAATGCCAGGCATGCGCGCCCGCACGCGCCCACAACCACAGGCCTGCAGCACGCCCTTGCAGCACACACTTAGCTGCACTCCACGCGGCAGCACATGATACGGTACAGTTGCAGAGCACGAACATTTCATGAGCCTGGGGCTGCTGCACAGGCTCTGCTGGAGGAAGGATACTCCATGCGTCGACAGCCCCGGAAGAACAAGGGGGGCCGAACAGGGCACAGGTGCGTAGAGCTGGAGCAGCCAGCATCAGGCTTGGTGTAGGTGCGTGCTCCCGATTTAAGGAGGTTGCACATGCGGACATTCCAGCGGGCACTTGAGCACAACATGAGCTACTCTAGCAGCACAAGTGCGCTCACCTCCTCAAACCCCCTCACCCCCCTTCATGTCCCCTGGCACTCAACCCCCGCCTCTCCTTAAAACCCACTCCCTAGCACACTCCCTTGACACTCGTCCTCATCAAGTGAACAAGGACACCCAAGAAACGAAGCAGCCCTCACAGTTCAGGATAGCCACCACCAGGCGGGTTGCGCTCCCAGCAGGTCTGCAAATGGCGCTGCAGGCGACCCACCTTGGGTGAGCCAAACATGTTAATGTTGATGGACATCAACAGCAGGTCTTCCACATGTATCTGCACGCAAGTGCCGTCGCATCGGGGGTGAGTCTTTGGACAGGCAAGCCACCGCTTGGCTTGCTTTCCTTCCAGATCAATTGCAAGACGCACGGTGACATGGCCTCTAAGCGTGCACTCAGCAGCTGCTGTACCGGTGCATGAGCATGCAAGCGCCACGCAGCGCGCACACACCTGCGTGTTGGTATGTGCCCCGCTGCAGATGATGCCCACCAGGAAGATGCCGAGCGGGAGCACCAGCCGCCCTGTCTTCTCCGCGTTGGCAATGGGTGGCGGCCTGTTGTATCTGAAGCCGTCAATGCCCATATTCAAAGGCTGCAGGCTGGGGGGGGCTGGCCCTGCGCCAGTGCTACAGCTGTGCAGGGAGCTGCAAGAGCACAGGAGCACAGCATCGAGGGAGGGGCATCAGCTCGCGCTGCAGGTGCACGAGGGCTGGGGATAACGAAGGGAATCAAGTGGAAGCACCACACAAATTGCTTGCCACAGGTCTAGCGGAGGCGCGCCTGGTGTGACGACTCTGCTTTTGGTCGCATTCTGCAGGACGCAAGAGGGCCAGAGCAGAACTGGGGGCACCTTGCCCCCCCCCCCTCCCTCCCTCTCATATGCGCACACATGTGGCATTGCTACGCTGCGAGCAAGCCCAACACTCACCCATTCTGTGCATGAGGCCAGCTGCCCACGCCTGCACAGGACCCAAGCGTCCCGTTGCCCTGCAAGCTACCACCCTGCCCATGAACTCTGGCTTTCGCGTCTGGCTCGCCTTTCAAGTAGCTGCTGCTGCTGCTACTGTGGCCGCCACCGCTGCTGGCACCCTGCAGGTGCACTCCTGTGCATGAGGCCGGTTCCTGCTTCACAGCTGGCATCTGCTCCTGCTTGATTTCCTGCTTGGCCTCCTGCTTTGGGTGGGGTTGCATCTGACGTTCCTGCCGTAATCCGCGCAGGAACTTGCCAAGGAGGTCGTCTGCCCAAGGGAACGCCAGTGGTGTCTGCAGGGGCAGCGAGACAACAGAGTTCACCTCAGAAATGCTAGTGTTTTTCATAAGTGCAGCGCTTCGCCATTCTGCTACTCTTGCTCGTAAATGACACAGACGCAGTGACACCAGGCAGGGCGTCACTGGGCACTTTGTGAAGCCAATCGGCAACCGGGTACTTTTCTTTAGGCACTATTGAATAAACAACGAAAAACATGTCCAAGAAAGTACTAGGCAAATGCCCAGACTGCCCCTGCACAGCCTGCCCCAGCTCAGCCTGCCCCCTCTCTCCTTCAAAAGCAGCAGCAGCAGCCACGGCAAATACTTCCCAAACACCTTCCGTGCATCAACCCCAGCAGCTGATGCAGGCCATGCAAGCACATCTGTGGGGGAACAGCAGCAAGGGACTGCAGCAGGAGACGTTGGGGGCAGGCTACTGGGCTTAGGAAGCACAGCCACAGGGGAGCCAAGGCATTTAGGGGAGCGCAAGCTGGGGAATCTAAATAATACTTTTGAGCTCTTTGAGTTGGAGAGGCAGCATTTTGTGGAAGTGGGTAATGGGTTGTGCAAGTGTGTGCCATGCTTATGGGTGAAGAAGCAGGACGTGCTGGTTCAAGTCTACAAGGAGGATGCAGTCAGTTCTCACATGGGCACCAAAACACGCTGACCCTCCAAGCATCAGCATCAGCACCAGCATCAGCAGCAACAGCCTATCACCATCTCTGATAGCGGTGGCGAGTCAAATCTAAGGCATGACACTTAGTTTCATTTGCATGGACGCCACTTTGAAGGCTGCAAATAGAGGAGGCTTGCATTCGCACAGGGGGTGGGGTCTGGGGGCACAGTGTGCAGATGCTCTAGGTGAGAAATTGGGAGTGGTTTTAGTTAATAATATTCATCTTTGTAAATAACATTATGCAAGCACTTGTCAGAAATTTGGCCTTGCTACACTGTTCTTTGGAAGGAGCACCATGTTCAGCCAACTGGCTACAACCCAAGCCTTATGAAACACACTAAAAACTGCCCAGGCAGGTGAGACCCGCCATACAATCCTCACCAGCGCAGGCGCACTTTGCACCCCACCTGCCACATGCTGCACATGTACGCAGGCTATGCCAGGGAGACGATGGCAGGTTATCCTTTTGGACCCCCCCACCCCTACTCACCTGGCTGGAGCCTTCCTCACGCATGTCATGCTTGAGAGCAGTTTCCACATCCAAACTGTAGTCCCCGTCTTCGTCTAAGTGGTGTACCTGCCGCACCAAGCGCACATGACCAGACACAGCTTTGACAGGGAGCTTGCAGTTGACAGTACGTGTCAACTCACAGCAGCCAATTGTTGGCGGGAGATAAACTGAGCAGTAGCCAGTGCCCTACCTTGTCAAACTGAACGACCACGCTTGCTGCTCCTGCTGTCCCCTGGCTCAGTCCAATAAAGGAAAAGCCTCTGCTACTTTCTTGGAGCATTCCTATGACCTATTTACCCTACAAGCCCAGGATCTAAAGCTCCTACAAGTGATTTTTTTGCCAACATGAGGGTACATACATAGATATCTTAATGAGCTTGGTGGGGTTTTGCATGAACCATGCACTGCTTCTCAGAATCATGAAGAAGGTGCAATGTCTGTCTGAATCACTCATTATCAGAACTGCAGACTCTGAGGGCATGCGTGAGAACTTGACTAATACGTGCAGGAGCATGTCCAGCTTTTCTGTTGTTGTAAAATCAAACCTGCAGAGGAACGCAGTAGCTTTTGGAACATGGCTGGATTCCGTTGGTTAAGCCGGTAATTTGAGGCACAAGGTTTTGTTTCTTGCTGAGGAGGATTCAAGCTTGCACGATTAAGCTCTGTAATCCCAAAATACGTGATGAATATTTCCCTAAAAGGATTATCCTTTATTTCTACAAGCGCCCCCCCTTTCCTCAATTCTAGCTCTCACGTTAGAGTCCAAATGCTGTATCTTAGATTCTATCCCCGTCAGATTGTGTCCAATACAGGCACAGCTCCAATAGACACACTACCAATAGCCTGACATGCATGCTCCATATGTTGCTTTGGTACTGGCTAGTATGCCACCCACCAGGCCTGATGGCATGTGAACGCCATCATAAAGCGCTGGCACTGCAGCACTCTTGTCTCCAAAGACTTGCTCCCACGTCTCAGTTGTGGCGTTGGCCTCCGGCGCGTACATCCAAGCATAGAAAAGGTTCCCCTTCCCGTACTTCATCTTAAGGTAAGGCATGTTGCGCGCCATGGCCTGCGGCAGGCACATTTGTCACGGGGTTTCTCTGCACAGGGTGCACTGGGCCTGACATGGCCTTATTAGGCCACCACAATGGGCAAGCTTTGGCTCGCTGCAATCACATTGCATATTCTCAATTTGAGTTGGGCCACAGCTCAATATATACCATGGGATGACCAACTGGATGGGCATAGACTGCTCCCAATGCACACATGTTCTGGCAAAGGGTACAAACTATGGCCTTCTTCCCCCACCGCTTGCCTTGCTGTTTGATGCACGCCTTGCAAGCACGCATGTTCAGCAAAACAGCTCTTCTTAATTGAGCACGGGCATGAGAATTGCCACAGCCCACTCACCTCAGCAAAGTCCACGTAGTCCAGGGGATCTTTCAGTGTCATCACCTCATGCTGGCCACGTGGCGGGTGCTTATGGGCAAACATGCCCTGGTACAGCTCCTTCAACAACAGCTGGTGCAGCAAGCTGAGAGTGCAGAATGTGCGCATCTTGCACACAAACTTGCCAATGGGGCCCTGCGGGGTAAGGGACGTGACCTGCAAACAGGGAATGGAAGGCACCGGCCCGCTTGACGTTGCCTGACACAATTAACTTCACTTTGACCACAGTGCAGAACCAGCTTTCTAATACCATCATCATTAGACGTTGGATCTGGATTAGCAGCAGGGGATCACAGGTCTTGCGCAGGCGCTACCCGCTGTTGATCTAAGGGGTGCATGTGTGCTGGAAAAATGCAGATCGCCATTTGAAAGGTACAAGGACAGTTGGATTACTGTGTGCTTAAGGCGCACCCAAGTCCCAGTTCAGAGTGATCGGCAGCTTTGAGCGGCAAAGCGCGACAGAGCTCAAGACCTTCAAGGGCTATTTGATCCAGATTGATCAGGCCAGAATGGGTGGGACATGTGGCTGCACAGGCTCCTGGGGAGCTCGGCTGGCTGCAATGGTGGCCTGGCTTGCACCGAGGAATTCTACACGCCCCTACCCCACCTGCAGATCACCTGCTTGGCAGCCTTTGGGCACCCCAAGCTGCAGCCTCACCTGCACATCGATCTGGTCTGCAAGGACGAAGGCGTCCACGCGCTTGTTAACCTTCCAGTCCTCAAACACGATGCCCAGCAGGTTCTGTAGACCGCTATGCCGGTCCAGCTCCTTGATGCTGTCGAACAGCTCCCGTATGCTGCTCGTGCGCCCGTGCAGGACAGGAAGGTCGTCGTGGCGGAAGTGGCGCTTGAGCTGCGTGAAATCGTCGAACACGCGGCGGCGCAGCTCATTGCCGCCGAACGGTGTCTGCTCATACAGGGCCGCCAGTAGCAGGCACACCGACAGCAGGCACTCCTCCATCGTCGCGTCCGGCACGTCCGGATCGTTGCTGGAGCGCTGGATCTGCACGCGGTGTTGCTGCGTCTGCTGCTGGGCCTCGGGGCTGCCGGACTTGCTGATGGTGGACTCGGGCTGCTGCGGCTGCCCGGACGACGCCGCACAGACGGACCGCGTGTGGGTGGCCCCGCCCTGAGCGGGGGGAGAGGTGCCTCGGCTGGGGGTGGACCTGCCAGAGCCTGCTGCTGCTGCTGCTGCTGCTCCTGCACCTGCAGACTGCTGCTGCTGCTCCTGCTGGACCTGGGGCTGGGCCTGAGGCTGGGTGATGCCCCCTTCCTGCCCCGCTGCTAGTGCGTTCCCCTGCTCCTCCCCCTTACCTTGCTCCTCCCCCTTCCAGTCCACCCCCAAGACCGCCGCTGCAGTGGGGTCCTGCTGCGCCAGCACGTCCTTCATGGCCAACGCGCGGGCCAGGATACGGGCCTGCTCCCCTGCCACACTGAGGCGGGTGTCAAGGATGGGGGTCTCAACCATGGCTGTGTACAGGGCATCCGCCTGGGCCCTGCACTGGGCCATGGCCGCTGACTCATCCCAGCACGCCTCGACACGGCCCTGATACTCGGTGTAGAGGCTGTGGAAGGTGCGGGGCTGCGTGCAGGTGGTGGGAGAAAGAGGTCAGAGGGACAGGATTTAGAGGGGGCTGCCCTCTTACCACCTGGCTTACACCTGCCCCCTGCTGTAAACCCCCACACCACGCCCGTCCAGCCTCGACTCCTACCTCCTACCTTACCTAGAACCCAACAACGCGTCTGCAGGAGGGGGCGTGGGCGTGCCCACCAGGGCAAGCGGACAGGGAAGATGTTCCCTCCTACTGTGTGGGTCCCCCTCATGAAACAACATTCCACAGACGTGGTCCAACCCACATCCCTTCCGCCTCCCCTTCGACACCCCAGCCACCTACGTGCTGGACACATAGCCTGCTATCAACGTTTCCTCACGCACCAAGCTGCAGGCACAGGCCACATCTCCCTATCCTAGGGGAGAACCCACCTCAAGCACACCCCCTCCTCTCCCCTGCCTGAAGGCTCACCTTGTCTTGCCACGCCCTCTTCGTCCTTTTATTGCTGTTTCTGCTGCAGGAGCTGGTGCTTGTGTTGCAGCTGCTGTCGCTGCTCCTGCTGTCCAGGCCCACTGCCCCTCCTGGGCAGCTGAAAATGCGCGAGGCGTTGAAGCCCTGGCCACCTAAGTCATGGGCCTTCCCTGAGTTCCAGTTCAGCTCTTCCCGCGTCTCAGTCCACACTGGGGGCGCCCTGTGCTTGGCTTTGTGGGGCATTTTGGATTTTTAAAGGTAGTTTGGTTGGTTTGGCTTAACAAACAACTGCAAGTTTGGTTGAGCGGTCTTTTTCGGGGCGAACAGACGGATCATCTTTGTCATTTAAACCATCTAATCTCAGAGGTGATTTTAGACGTCCGCCCTGCAGGCAAGCCTGTGCTTGCATGAGAGCAGGCAGTGACAAGTGCTGAGCAGCTCGTTGCGGGAGGGATCAGGCGCCCTGCGGGTTCCCTCCACCAGGATGGTTCCTACTTTCAGCACGCTTTTGCATGCCCTGAAAGAAAATGGCAGCAACGGCGACTTGCCAGCGCTCATCTTGTGCGGCGCCTCCTCGCCGCCCGTGACTCGGTCCGCCCTTCACAAGGCCATCTGTGACACAGCTGGGCGGCTCAAGGAGTGTGGCATCAAGCCCGGGGCCACTATTTCTCTTGCATTCGAGAACTCGGTGCGTGCGGCCTTGTGTTTGGGCGCTGATGTCACAGTGAGCTCTTGGGCCGCACTGCACGGATGCAAGCTCTACAATGCCCCAATGGCCAACGTGCATAAGCCTTGCCAATGAACAACTGAGGTTGGTGCTTCACAGAACACTTAGGCCAAAACAGAGCTGGGAGAAATTGCTGACCTGGCAAAGCAGTAGCCCCTTGCTGGGCTGTGCCTCGGGATGCCCCTGCGCTGTGATGTGATGCACAACGCAGGCTGAGGGCTCTCAGAAAATGAGATGATGGTCTCTCAATTTCCTGGTCCATGAAACGAGGGCCTTCTTCCAAACCCGCCTTCTAAATTGCCGGAGCCCCTTCCCTCTCCTGCCGCAGTTGGAGTTCGTCGTCGCATTCCTGGCCATCACCTACGCCCGAGCCATCGCTGCACCCCTGAATGCAGCGTACAAGCTGGAAGAGCACGCATTTTACCTGGAGGACAGCAGCTCCAAGCTCCTCCTGCTCCCCTCCCAGGGCCTGCCTGCAGCTCAGCAAGCTGCAGCCAAGCTCAACGTGCCAGTTTCTACTGTGCAAGTTGTACCAGCAAGCAACCTGGGAGGTGAGGGCAAGCTTACCCACCCACACCCACACACCCACACACCCACACACGCACACGCACGCGCACAAACACACAGACACACACACGCGCGCACACACACACGCGCACACGCACACGCATGCACACACACACACACACGCACACACACGCACAC
>LFCJ01001293.1_pt1 | contig 17266 bp, 23 predicted proteins | sample 643141 | NCBI WGS metagenome assembly LFCJ01 (sample SAMN03766243, study PRJNA286221) | soda lake metagenome | biome: soda lake; feature: Kulunda steppe; material: water; isolation source: sample B1-Br-g2 brine of Lake Bitter-1 | place: Russia: Kulunda steppe | collected 2010-07
AACCCGCGCACCTGGAGCGCGCCGCATTACTTGCTCACGCACCTGCGCCTCTGTATGTGCTCCCATATGCCTGCTGCAGCCACCGCATCCCCCCTGAAGGGTGCACAGCTGCGTGGCATGCCCGTGCCCCGCCCCGACGCCAGCATGTTTCCCCAGCCCCGCCTGCACCCGCCTGCAACCCCACAGCAGCAGCAGCAGCAGCAGCAGCCTTCCCACGCGCAGCCTCCTGCGCAGCCGCACAACTTGCCGCGCGCGGCGCTGGTGAGCACTGACTTCAACCCTATGGAGGAGCCGTGCTGGGGCCAAGACAAGCCACGCAGAGGTGCGTGCGCGTGCAAGTGCGTGTGCTCATCTGCATACATAAGCACGCGCATGTGTATGTGAGCGCGCTTGTGTGTTTGTGTGTGTGTGTGTGTGCGCGCGCGTGTGTGTGTGCTCATCTGCTTGAGTGAGTATGTGCCTGCGCGTGTACGTGTGCATGTGTGCAAAATATGTGCGCAATGCTCACCCCAAAGCAGAGGCCTCCATCTTGGGGCCGCTGCAGCTTCCTCGGCATGCTCACAATCCCGGCCTTCCTTTCCGCAATCATGTCTGCTATTGCTGCCAGCATCAGGGCTTTGTGAACCTAAGCTGTTTTATGTATTGGTGTATCTGCGGCACAAGATGCGTGCGCGCATGTGTGTGAGAGTCCTGCATGTGTGTACGCTATCAGATTCTTGTCTGTACGTGTGAATTCGACCATGCGCACGTGCCTGTGGGCTCACCCACAATGTGTGTGCACTGTCATGTGAACGCCTGGTGCACCCTCCGCAACCTTGTGACCAAGGCGTGGGCAGCAGGCGGCACATTCCTTCCTTTCGACCACACGCGCCCCCTCCTCACCTCTCATGCGTAGCCTTGGCCCCACAGGTGCGGCTCTCCACCCTATGCACTCAGGTGACCAAGGCATCGTGGCTACCACAGGACCCCACCTCAAGCAGCAGCAGCAGCAGCAGCAGCAGTCCGGCCGGCAGGCCCAGAACCATGCGGAGCGCGATGTGTGCCCTGTGCCTCCCGGCATGCGCCTCCCAGCAAACCCAGCCACAACTGCTGCGGCCAATGGTAGTGGCGCCGGCGCAGGGGCGGCCAACACGTACCGGCCCAGGCCAGTGGTTGCGCAAACGGGGCCGCCGCTTCGCTATCCTGCCAGCTCGCAGGCCTCAGCGTACGAGCAGGTAGCCTTTGCCCAGGTGAGAGGCTTGGTCGGCAAGAAAGGCATGCGCTCCAAGCATGGACGCACACATCCCGGTACGCATGGCATTGCGCTGTGCGCAGCAAATGCGCACACGCGTATGGCATGCGTGCTGGACGCGTGACATATGGGTACTCTGGGGGCATACAGATGCGGCTCCTCTTGTCCTGCGCATGGGAGACATGATGAGTTGCTTGACGCTTATGACAGACAAGTGGCTGGTGGGGGGGGGGTAGCTGTGGTCAAGCACAGCCACAGGTGCGGGTGCTGCGCCTGTCTCCACCAACCCATGGGAGTTTGATGTGCTGCGGTGTGTTGGGGCGCGACGACAGTGGCGTGCGCGCGATGCTGGCATGCTCATAAGGGGCACCAGGCCAGCCTGAGAGCACGAGCAGGCACACCCAAACACACAGCCAGGACATGTGTGTTTGTTTGTGTGCTTGTGCGGCATCAGGACCCAATATGCACTACACATGCATGCAATCACACACACGCACGCACACTCACACTCCCGTCCCCGTTCATGTGCGAAGGAGCGGGACTCCATGCCTGTCCGGGACTCCAAGATGCAGAATTGGCGCGATGGCCTCATTAAGGAGATGGCCAGCAAGCGGCAGAGCCACTTCCGTCCTCCTGCGGGGACGCCTGCCGCCCCCATGGCCAAGTGATGGCTGTGCGCACAACTGAGTGATGGCTTTGCGCACCTGACCCTGCAGCCAACTGATGGCTGTGTGCGCAGAAAAATGATGGCTGTCTGCAACCGGCTCAGCAGCCCAGCAATGATCCTTGTGCAGGTGTTAGTACAATGCCTGCGTATTTGTGGCACAGGGAAGTGGTGAGGGTGAATGCGTGCTTGGGGTGAGAGGGGCATGGCGACCTGGGCGTTGAGGGAGAGGGCTGCCAGGGCCAGTGTCCGTGCCTGCAGCGGCAGATCTTGATTCATTGCGCGGCTGCGGCTGCTGCTGTGGAATGGCAGCTGCTGCCGTGACAGCTTTGCATGCATTGTTGGGTGCTGCTGTCATTGTCCATTTATGGTTGATGAGTCTGAGGGAACAGCAAGCCATTGTGCCCTGGTGCAGCCCTGGTGCTTGTCATGGGCAGCATTGTGCCCTGGTGCAGCCCTGGTGCTTGTCATGGGCAGCTGCTGCATTGAAGGTCCTCAAGGCTCCTGTGTGGAGTAGCGCACACTGCAGGCGGCTGCCGTATGATGCGCATGGACGTATAGCTTCTGCAAAAGAGGGACTGGTTGACTGAGCAAGTAGACTTTGCTGTGGGCACTTGCTGCAATGCATGAAGAGACAGCTTGACGCAGACGCCCTGCACTGGCACCAAGCCTTCTGGATTCCCCAATTGATCAATAAGAGCCAGCAGTCATGTTGATTAACCTTGTGCATATGTACATGGCTGACCCTGTGATGCTAAGCTTGTTTAAGAAGTATGCGATTCCTGAGTACCGGTGCATCACCCGAGTGTGTGGGTGCAGATCAATCCCTGAAAGAAGCATGATAACTCTATATCTTGAAGCCCATAATTCCATTCTGATTCACTCTCAACAGTGTTTCATGTTAATGATGGTGTAAGTGCTAAAACACATTAGTCAAAATCTACTAAGACCAGCTGGCTGGTAGCTTGTATTGGGATGAGGGTTGTCGCTGCAGCTAAGAAACAACCCACCACAAACACAGAAAGGCAGAGCTGGTTGGCCGACAGCTATGCACCTGGTAAATGATGCATCGCACAAATGCACTCTGTGTGCGGTCCAAATACATGCCGATAATGCATGTCCACAGGATATGTTTTTGCACCGTACTGTCCTTTGGGGAAGTTTCAAGGATCTGTAAGATTTCCTTACAAGTTAGGCTAGTTGGTTTTAGCCAGTCATCGCCAGCCAAAAAAATAGTCTAAAATGGCTTGGCCAAATAAAGGCTAAGAAAGCCACCAAAAAGGAAAATCGAAGGCAGTCTGATTAGGCAAGGAATATGGCAACTTGAAGTATCTACTAGGATTTACATGTATATATATGTACTGGCACCCTTCCTTATTAGAAACACGCTGTCCGCTTGAAAATATCCACCAGCCTTTAGTGTCCACTCTGTCAGCAAGCAGATAGTCCTCTACATATTCTCTCAGGGTGTCAACATACTATCATCTTGGGTATGATCACTGAACGGCATAACGTAGCCTGCAGGCTCAATGAAAGCTATCAGCAAAGGCTCTCTGGCAGGTTTTTTGGTCCATTCGGATGCCGGCAACACTGATCGTTTGGCCCAACAAAACCTTCAGATTCCTGAGCATGCTGAAAGAAAGAAAAGACTCTAGAAAACAACATGAAGTTCTTTGTAAGCGCTTAAAGGCCAAGAAAGTCATCCTTCACACCATTCTTCTTGGTGTGGGAGGCTCTATTTATACCTTAGTAACCTTACACACTTTGAATCATTTAAAAGAGCTCGGCCTTGATACACAAAAAGCCCATAAGACTGCCCTCAAGTTACATGCTCATTCTGTGCTCTATGCACATAAACTGTCAACTATTAGACGCGCCTTGAAAAATCCAGTTGCTCTCAAGGCCTTGGTCTGGAGCAGGGGGCGGCTTGGCACCTTCCAGATCCTCACTAGTTCTTCCTTTCCCCTGTTGGAGGAGACTCACGGCTCTTTGGGCCAATGTGTCTCCTTTTCCATAATTGATGTTGGGAGTGGTTTTCACTGCCTACGTAGTTTTTTCTTTGCTTTTCTTTATCTTTTCTTTCTTACATGTTTCTCATGTGAAACCTGTTGATTTCCGCCTGTGGAAGGATTCAAGATGCCATCACATGATATTGACTTCTCTTGTTCTTGTTTTGCTGGCGGAGGGGCCATAGGGTGCCTAGGCCCTAGGTGGCCCCTTTAACAATGTAGGCATTAAATGCAAATTCCTTAGCTCAAATATTATTCAGCTGACCAGGGGGAATGTAGTAGCCTGTCCGGCTGGGAGCCTCCTGCACACACAACAGCCTCTAGACTTAATCACAAGATGGCAATTGTCAAAAACTTGAGCACTCAGCCAACCAACACCTACAAATTTCAACACACAGTGCAACACACTTGTGCCTGCAGCACTTATCTGGTGTGGTATCACTGGCATGAAAAGTCAGGTAGAAGGGGCTGTCCTAGAATCAGGAGTTACATGAGGTCAGCCATGCCTCTTTTTAGTTTGATGGTGGTCCTTTGCCCAGAGCTTTGACCAGCTGGAACCTCTCCCTAAATACACGTCAACAGGGTAGGGTTGCTGGTGTAGCCTTTCCTTTTTATTGTATCTCGTGTTTCCATAATGCACATCTCTTCAGTCCACCCGATCACGTTGTGACTGGCAATTACAACATGAAATGATGTTTGATGTTGCCTTGTTGCCATGGTGGTAAGGTTACGAACTCAAATAACATGCAAGATAGTCTGGGGAGAAGAGAAACAGGCTCAAACCCTCATAAGGTAGGGAGGGAGGGTGCAATGGAAGGCAAGGGTTGTCAAGTGGACAAATTGCAACAGTCATGGTGGAGCCTCATGGTGCAGACAAGAACCAACAACGAACCAGAACTGTCCCACAAGGCATAAGTGTCCCACAACCAATACTACCCCAAACAAGGTAGCACTATAAAACATTGGAATAAAATTGGCCATGAATGGAGGTTCATGGGCAGACAAGCAGCTACGCAGCCATGGTATCCCTCCCTTGCTGTGACACTGCCTGTTGTATATAACCGCCAGTGGCTTGGAACTAGAATGTCTGACAAGTCGTTCATTCCGCTTGCGGACACCAACTTAATACATCGTGGGAGACATACACGCGCGCACATACACACACACGCGCGCGCAAACACACACACACACACACGCACACACACACAAACACACACGCACGCACACTGGTGTGTTACCATGCACACACGTCTGCACACATACACACACACGTCTGCATGCACACACGCTGTTGTTGTTGATCGGCTCGGGCTTGCATGTCAGTAGCCCTCACATCCTGACCATCAGCAGCTGTCCTCATTCAGCTGCACGATTGCACCGCAACTGTGACCACAAAATTTAGACCGGTTCAGGTTACGATGAGGTTACGTGGCGGTAGTTGGCCCGCCAGCAGTGCTTGCCAGCAGTGCTTGGCAGCTCACGACTCAGCAGCTCACGACTCAGTGAATGGCTCCCCGGCGGTGTCAGGGGTCCTCGTTGGTGTCTGCTAGCGGATTGTCGTAGGAGGCAAAGGAGCTGCCATTATGGCGGCTGCTGTACATACTGGTGGTGATTTGCCTCAGAGGGGCGGATGAGTGCTCGTGGTGCCGTATCCCTTGCGGCAGCTGGTACCCCTGTGCGTGGGGAAGGGGCATGTGCACAAGAAGGCAGCACAGGGTGTGAGGGCAGGCTTGCAGGGGGTGCAGGTGGGTCTACAGCCTGGCATCCTGGCCTTTCCTGCTCGCAGGGCAAGGCTCGGAGGGGATGCAGGTAGGTTCACAGCCTGGTGTCCTGGCCTCTTGTATGCAGGGCAAGGGCACAAGTGGCAGCTTGGACAGGGAGCGACACACTGTGCAGCCGCAAATGCTGGATCTTCTGGTGGGTGCACGTGCTGTGTGATGTGGCAGATGTATACAGCCTACCCTATGTGGGCTGGCAGCAGGATCCGGGGCCCAATAGATGGCAGCGGTAGCAAATGCGGTAGTGATGAGGATGACAATGGTGATCATCACTGGCATCGTCAAGTGCATGGAAGGGGCACTTCAGGTGGACCTAGCCCTCTCGGAGCTTGATTTGCCTGCGGGGGCACCTCCCTTGCATTGTGCCTTTGTGAAGCTCTGTGCTCGAGCAGCGCGCCAAATGAGGCGCTTGGAGGCTGCACAGAGCAAGCGAACCGGCCTTTAGACTAGGGGCAGGTGGGGGCATACCTGAGGGGGTGCGTGCTGGCCCCAAGGCCAGGGCTGTGCCTGTGAGGCCCCAGCCTGCCGCCCAGGCTCCCCGCCGAGGTGGCTCATCATGTTGGTGGAGGTGGAGGGCAGGTAGGGAGGTGCGCCGTGCAGGCGTCCTGGGGCCCCTGTGTCCCTGGGAGGCAGGTGCTGTGAGGTCCTGCGTACGGATGGGCCCCGCAGCTCTCCGGGGTGCCAGTCCTGGGTCACCATGAGCCCGTGGGCTCCGCCCGAGCGGTGCAGCTCCCCACCCCCTATCTCGTGGTGATCCCTGTAGGCCACTCCCCCTGCAGTGGCCCTGCCCCCAGCCTCGCGTCGCTCCCGAAAGAACACCTCGTCCGCGGGCAGCGGGAAGGTGCCCAGAGAGGAGCCAGAGCTGAGGTGGTGGTGAGAGCGCGGGCGCTTTGGGGCCAGCTGCTGCGCCCCGCGGGCTTGGGGCGTGCCTGACGCTTGTGTGCTGGCTGCCGGCGTGGCACTGGGGCGGGCGCGCATCCAGGGGTACACGGCGCCGCCTGAGTTGCTGCGGCTGGGCTGCAGGCAGAGAGGGCACCGGGGGTAAGGGGATGAGCAAGATGCAGGCTCTCTTAGACACTTTACATACAGAGGCGCACAAGACTGGGGGGATGGACGGGTTCAGGGGGAGAGCATGGGGGGGCAAGATGCGGACTCCCCTCTGGCGTTTGTGACCGATGTTTTAGGGCCGATGCTCCAGGCATGCCACCAAGTAGCAGGCAGAAGGGGGGGGGAAAGAGGGCCTAAGCTTGCATACGCGCGCGCCTGTGACTTTTGGTGCAGCCTATGTGGCAGGCTTGTGAGATACCTCACATTGATGCAGGTACTTAGTAGCTTATTTGGTGGCCTGCACCAAAGCCTGTGAGCAATCACGTGCAAGGGCATGCAACAGGCACAAGGAATCATGCGGCGGAGCGCCCACCAGAAGAACCCATGCAAGTGCAGGCACGCAATTATGTGCACAATAAACAGCTGTGAGGGCAGGAACCTCCGGACTTGCATGGGAGGGCCTGCACCAGTGGATGCGCGCAAACAGAAAGGGGGCACGCGCAAGGATGTGCATGAGGCGTGAGGGTGTGCGCTCATGCCAAGGGCACGCACCAGCTGCGAGGATGGTGAGGGTGGCATCAGTGCTGCTGAGTGTGACGGGGTGTTTGTGTCTGACCCCAGCCCTGTCTGCTGCAGGCGATGATGGTGTGCAGGGGCGCCTGAGGAGGTGGCCATGGACAGGCCACGGGGGGGGCTGGCTGAAGTCACACTGCTGTGCTGGTGAGAGCGGCCCTGCTGCCTGTGGTGCTGTTGCTGGTGGGCGGGAGGCAGGGCTGGGATGGGAATGCTGCTGTGGTGCCTGCGGTCACGCAAAATTCCCACACACCAGTCCACTTGGGGCACAGGGGGCGAGCATGGATGAGATACCCTGCCCGATCTCAGGTGTATGCGTGGATACTGTCCAGCCAGGCAGCTTAGTAGCTGTGTGCTGGTTATTCATAGTGCTTGCAGATTCTGATCAAACGCCCTCCCTGGACCAGGTTGTTGAATACGCCTGCGTGATCAGGATGAAGCACACCCGCTGCGTGATCAGGAGGAAGCACACCCGCTTGTGGGTAGAGCTGCTCTGGCACCACAACAGCAGCGGCACTACAAGCGGTCGGTGTGCACACCTGCTCGTGGGAAAAGCCACTGATGCATGGAGCAGCGGCACTGCAAACCGCTGGCGTGTACCCCTGTTCCTCTTAAGAGCCATACCCGCATCAAAAACCAAACAGGAGCCCTTGCTGCTGCAGGTGTGCCCATGTCTTCTCTGCGTAGGAGCTGCACGCGCACACGGAGCAGGGACACTGCAAGCCGTCGTTGTGTTCACCTGCTCCCTGGAAGCGGCACCATGGAAGCCCTTGCTGCTGCGGCTTCAGAGGGGGAGGTCAGTGAGGATGCAGACCACTGATCCGAGGCGGGGGTGTCCTGTGAGGATGCAGGTCACAATGAGGGGATGTCAGTGAGGATGCAGGTCACAATGAGGGGATGTCAGTGAGGATGCAGGTCACAATGTGGGGGTGTCCTGTGAGGATGCAGACCACTGATCCGAGGAGGGGCCTCCTGCGGTAAAAACAAAACCTTGGCTACATGCGCCTTCCTTAAGGCTGCCAAAGCACACTGCACGAACAGGCATCCCTTGCGTGCCTATTTGCTGACTGCTCAGCATTTGCCATGCTTGGATGGTGCGTGCCGTTTGGGCAGGGGCCACAGCCCCCCTTCAAACGCCTGGCACATGCTGACACAGCGCTGTATGTGTGTGGAGGAGGAATGGCAGCCCCTGGACAGCCAACACCAGGCAGGGACGCCAGCTTCATTGGGTCACCAAAGCCTGGGAGTGACTGCATGGTCATGCCTAGAGTCAGGTATCCACGTGGCATGCGCTTTGCAGAGTCAGGTGTGGCCTGGGCATCTAAGAGTCAGGTGCCACGTGGCCTGTGCTTTGCAGAGTTGGCTGTCCATGTGGCTTGGGCATTTTACATTCAGGTGCTAAATCATTTGACTCAAATGTCCTGCGCTTTGCAGGGTCAGGTGTCCACGTGGTCTGCGCTGGATGCTCAGCGCTGAGCTCAAGTGCTCCCATGTGCTGGCCCTGCTTACAGCCCTGAATCTGTGCACAGGCTCCATGCACCGCAGCCCTGCAGATGCGCCCTTTAGTGAAGGGGGCATGCCCCCCAGCGTTGCCCAGCCAGGAGCATCACCACAGCTCATCTGTGGTGTGCCCACTCAGCCGCTCAAATGCATGGTTTTGGATAGTGTGACCTTATGGGAAGGGGGGGGCTTAATGTTGGACCTGATACAGGTGCAAGAAGCCTAATCGGGCCATATGCTTGAGTTGCATATAGATGCGTAATCCTTGAACCCTATAATTAATTCTCTTTTGAACACTCTCTCAAAGCGTCCCATGTGAACACTGGACCAGGTGCAGATACAAGCATGCCCATCTTGCCGCAAGTGCCCAGCAAGCTGCATGGATGTGGCGCCAGAGCTTTGCTCCTCCATGAGGACCACACCTGATCATTAGACCTGCTGTACATGCTTGTACCATCCTCCTCATCGTACAGCTGCCCCTGCTTGGCCTGGTCCAGCCACTTGTGGTAGGATGCGGGCAGCCTGCAGGCAGGAAAAAAAGGTGGAATGCCAGGGCTGAATCTTAGCTGAAATTGGCCCCCGCCTGTGCTATGCCTGGCTCAGGCACCGCCTGCAGTGGCCTAGGATGCAGGCAGTCTGCAGGCAAGAACAGAGGTGGAATGCCAGGGTGCCCTCGTCCACGTTTGCGTCTCCAGTATCGATGCATAGACTGAACATCATGAAACCGTCCTCAGTCTCCTTGTTCCTCCTTCCTGTAGACTGCTGGCACAGCTCTTAGCCTCTGCTGTGCAGCCCCCCAAGGCTATCTCACATCCCACAAGGTGCATCACAAGCGCTGTCTCACAGCCCACAAGGTGCATCACAGACGCTGTCTGACAGCCCACAAGGTGCATCACAGACGCTGTCTGACAGCCCAAAAGGTGCATCACAGACGCTGTCTGACAGCCCAAAAGGTGCATCACAGACGCTGTCTGACAGCCCGCAAGGTGCATCACAGACGCTGTCTGACAGCCCGCAAGGTGCATCATAGACGCTGTCTGACAGCCCGCAAGGTGCATCATAGACGCTGTCTGACAGCCCGCAAGGTGCATCACAAAATCTAACTTGCAGCCCACAAGGTGCACCACAGACAATGTCTTGCAGCCCACAAGGTGCACCACGAAATCTGTCTTGCAGCCCGCCGCAAGAACAATCCTGCAACCCACAGCAGCACATCCTGCATGAGGGGAGGTACCTCAAGCCTGACACCGTCACGCAGGCCCACATCTTCTGCACCCTTGCTGCACCTATCTGTAGCGGTGTGAGGCCCATAAAAACGAATCGAAATCGATGATTCCTGACAGCCGATTGCTATTATACATAACCCGTTACACTATCCTACAAGCAGGACTGTTTGCTGTGGGCCCGCCCCCTTGGAACTCACCTCTGCCAGCACCTGAGGCTCAACCTTCCCACCTTTACAATGTGAGAGACTCTTTCTCTGCCAGCACTCCAGGCTGTGCCTGTACACACAGTCTCACATGGCTTATAACAACGACCTCTGCCGGCGCCCCAGGCCATCCCCCTCTCCCTCACCCAGCCACCAGCCATGTCTCAAAGTGCCAGTACACTGCCCAACCCCTACAGCTAGCTAGCCAGGCCGTGCTTCTCCCACTCACCCAGCTTGCCGTATCTCAGGCTCGCTCATCTCTGCCAGCACCTCAGGCAGCGTGGGACGCAGGGGACCGCTGCTCCATTTGCTGCGGGCGCCCCCAAAGCGCCAGCTGCTGTGCGCATTGGTGCCTGGCCCTATGGCCATGGATACCAGTGCGCCGCGTGCCGGGGTCTTGCGCCCGTCTTTGACCACCGACCTGTCCTCCTGGTGGCGCTGCATGTACCTGCGCGTAGCGTGGGGCGCCTCACACACAATGGCTTCCATGACTCAGGCCAGGGCGCCTCGCATGACGGACTGAAGCCCTGTGGGTGGTCCTGTACAGAAGCTACAGCTTCAGCTACAGCTACAGCTACTTTTGTGGCAGCCTGACCAACAAGTGCACCTGGCGTTTGCTACAGGCAACTGCATGCCCTGCACCAGATGGGACAACACTGGGATGCAAACAATAGTGTTGCCAAGATTGTCTTGGCTCCGCCAGCTTAATGGATCAGGCACTGCAAGAGCAATGCCTTAAGTACCCTAGCAGTGTTGACATTGACCCTAGCAGCGTTAATATTGACTTGGATGCTGCAAGGCCATGTGCCAGCAATGCCTTATGTAGCAGCCTTAACGTTGACCCTAGCAGCGTAAACATTGATGATGGATACCGGAAGCCTATGTACCAGCAATGCCTTATAAAGCAGCGTTAACATTGACCCTAGCAGCGTTAACATGGACTGATGGATACCGCATGCCCAATTCCAGCCTCAAACGGCTCGTGCGTCTACAGGCGCCTGGTCGCTCTGATCTGCATCCCCATTGCTCCCTTGCTGCTGCCTTTGGGGCACCCATGGAAAGTGCCTTTGGGGCACCCATGGAAAGTGCCTTTGGGGCACCCATGGAAAGTAGGGCACCCATGGAAACTGCCTTTGGGGCACCCATGGAAAGTGGTACTTCAGTCTTGCATTGCCAGCGCCCTTGTACGCTTTAAGGCTTGGTTGCTGGTCAACGCAACAGTGCACAGCCACATCACAAACCACAAGCAGAAATCCACAGTCACAAACCACTGCATGTCAAAAGCTCTTGTCAAAAGCACAAAGTTCACGCCTGCTCAGCCCAAATCGTCTCACAGGAGCACGCTGACATCACCAACCCCCTCCCATGACACCATCTTCCTCACACATGCACGTGGACATTGCCCTTTCGCCCCTGGTGCCTGCACACATCTACAACAGCAGAAATCCTTTCCTAGCTTGCAGCTTACCTGAGCTCCCGCTCCCGTTTACTTGAGATGCACAGCGCCAGCAGCGCCAGAAGCAAGCCTGCTCCCACTACACCTACTACCACTGCCACTATGATTGTGTCACGTGTGGACAAGCCTCCTGCACGTGTGTTGCGGCGCCACGTTTGATTTCCACCTACCACACAGTGTGACTGGAATGAGTGCTTGACCTGCAGCATAAATGATCATCCCTGCTTCTCTAGAACTAATCCTTTTTTCTTTCTTGACATCCTTTCCTCTCTCAGCACAGGCATAATTCTGGGGAAAGAAATGCTGCATCTGCTTACCTCTTCAAACATTCCTTTGCTAACATGGGCACAGTTGAAGGACAAAAATGCTGTGTTGGATCACAAAATACAGTTAGCGCACAGTCATGGCTTTGAGAGGCAGGGGCAAGATGGCATGGCCATGCACAGGAGCATGCATGCACTCTGTGACCGATGATGGAGAGGGCACAAAAGCAATAACAATGAAATCTGACAATGACATGCCAAGCAGCTCCAGCTGCAGAAGTAAGTAAACCAATGAGTGACAATTTGTGGGTTTTGGAAAGCGTGCATGCAGGCTTTGGATAGATACACATGTGTGCTTTGTCATCATATGCGTGCACCTAAAGTGGAATGTTATGGCCATCTCACATAATCAAAATGCAGTGAGCTTGATCTCCAAGGAGGCACACACAATCACGCACGCTCTCTCAGTCACAAAAAGCATCTGTGGGTTTAGTCTCCTTGGGTCTCTCCGCACCAGATTCATCACTGTTGTCATGCAGCGCTGCCTCATGGTCAGATGGTGGAGCAGGTGGTGCTGTGAGCACAGAGCAACAGACCCAAAGCAAATCTTGTGAGAATGATGTCCCAAAGTAAGTGGCGGAAATCTAACAGTTTGCTTTGTCCACGCCCTCACTAGCTTTCACTGTGATATGCCAGTGTTAAACACACATGGCAGAAAATTACATGAAATGCTAAGTCAGTGCCCTCATTGTCTTCCACTGTGGTGTGGCACCGCTAACGGAACTAAGCAAAAGCTGCACGCTGCCGTATCCTCCAACATCTGTGCTGGTCAATGGAAGATTTCCAGAGGGGGGCAACTGACCAAAAGTCTGGGCATGCTCCTTTTTTGACTCAAACTGTAATTTTATCATGTAAAAAGGCTGCTGGCAAAATTTGGGGTGAAGAACACGACCCTGGTGGCCTGCTTGTGGGCTCAGCCTCTGTTTCTGGCCTATCTTGGCATAGATAGCGCACGTGCGCCCTCGCCAAGAGCCCATTGGAGCTCCTTTTACTACTTCTATCATGTTGCTTTTTTATGCTGAATTTTGAAACCCAGATTTGGAGGGGTTAATTTTTGACCCATTTTGGCACCCCTTCTGCTGATAATTTTAAGGGAATTGACCCAAAATGCACATCTCACCAACCGCTGATTTTTTTTCACTCCAATTATTTTGCAATGATTTTGTTTATTGCACGAACACTAAAACACCGAACATCATGTGATTTGGTGCACTTGGTGATCTGGTGTGGACATTTGGCTGTAAAATGAAGGGTTCACGCCGCAGGAAATATGGCATAGCCCCCAGAGCTTGCTACTCTGAAGCTTGATTGCCCTAAAAAGCCTGCAACTAGAGCTACCCAACAAGCAAAAGCTTGTGATGATCAATTCACGGAACACATACCCTGGGAGCATGCAAAAACCATACCCATTTTGGGCCTCAGTCGCCCTCCTCTGGAGATTTCTATTTGTATGTTAGGCCTAGCTTGTAGTCATTTTGGCATCTGATACAATGCATGAGTGTGGTTTGAGCAGAGAAATTAGTGCAACTCCAGTTATGTTCATCATGACAGTAGCCCTCTCCACTCACGTTGGGTTGGAGGCAACGGGTGCTGAGGACCAGGGATGGGGGCTGGTGTGTTCGATGCAGGTGGAGGAGAAGGAGAGGGGGGAGGTGCTGGAGAGGGTGGGGGGCTGGGAGGAGGATGGATGGTGGCTTGCACTGACTCAGTAAAGGGCATGCCATCCAAAAAAGCCTGCAAGGTATAGGTGCCTGGGGCATCAATCCTGCGTGAAGCGCAAGACAAAGGAAAGCACTGCTGGTTTGATGGCCTAATTTGAATATTGTACCGCTGCCTGCATCTACAGAAAATTCTGAATGTTGGTTCGGAGAAAGGGTCCAAGTATTATAATGCGTCTAGGCGCTTTAGAATAAGAAGCATATGATAGGAAAGAATTAGAGATCAGAGGCTTATCATCCTTAATGTCTTGAAGTTCAATCAATTTCTTGGGAATAGTGACCTTCTGCCATACAGCTGCCTTTTTTCATTCTGCACCTGCAACAGTCAGGGCGCGTTGATGCTGACAGCGGCATCAGATGCATGCTCTATTTTGACACCCCGATCCTCACCTGACTTTGATGCTGGCAGCTGCATTGGACACATTCTCTACTTTGGCATCCCAGGGCACATCAGATGGCGAAATGGTCACGCTGGTGACGCGACCAGCTATGGAGGTGTGGCTGACAATATTATTGTAGCGATCTCGTGCATAAAGCAGGAGATCCCGCTGCTGCTGCACTTGGATCTCGTACTCAGTAGCTGCATTTAAAGTAGTGGTACGTACATGTGTCTTTTACGGTTGGCAAGATTTTGCATTTTTTGCAAAACCTTTCCAGAACTAAATCTTTGGCATCAATAGTAACCCCAAATGTAGGAACGGCTTGATCTTAGGCAATTCATTCTATTTTCCTCCTGTTTAACTGCTGAGTAAGCAACAGTGTGATGTGGCTAATGCTTACATAATCGTGCGGTGTGCCCATGATCACACGACACATGGAAGCACACGTACGCCCATGCACACACAATGACAATGCAAAACTGCCTGAAACAGCCCCGACCCACGTGAAATGATTGTGTTTTCAATCTGCTCATCTCCAGGCTCCACTGCCAACTGTGGCAGGTTGCTTTGCAGGCGCCGGCCACTGCCTTCAAATGTTGACCCAATCTGAGCATTAGAGGCAGCACGAAGGAAGTTGATTGGAAAGGATCTTACTTTTTTCAATTTCTAGCCAACTTAAGCATACCCAACACAGTCATGCTCTTATTGTCAATGGTTGTGAACAATGCAAGACCTTTGTCCTTCACATTGCCCAGCAGGCCAAGTGCGGTCATGGTGCAAATTTGACTTTCTGATAAGCACATTGCAATGCAATCCCATTGTTCCCACCCGTTCTCAAGTCATCCCAGTCCCTGAATGCCTGACCTGGTCATTTCCAAATCGAACAACCATGTCATATCGTCCAGCAAGCGTCAAGTTGAATGGAAGCCTGTGGGCATAAGGCACACAGGACGCTAATTGCTTGACGCATATATACATATTTTTGCAAGATGCTACAAGTTCATGGCACCAGTCTCAACTGTGCAACCACAGCATTTGTATTTACCACCACGTATGGTGACTAACTGTGCAGCCACAAATAGTGACGTGACTGTGCAGCCACAGTATTTGTATTTATTTGTACCCAAAAGAAACAAGCAGAAGCATGCACTTGGTGGACATTCCTTCTCAAAAGCATAAGACTGCAATTGAATGTGCAGACAAGGCATATGATCCAGGTCACTTGGAGGCACCACGAATTGAGTTGAGTTTCTGGACCTTTGTTGTAACCATCAAATTCAGACCAAAGGGCGCCTGTTTGAGCTGAACCAGTGCATGCTTATTCTGCCATCCTATTGACATCATGATGCTTTCTGTATTTACCTCGCCACTCCGAGATTGCAACCAAGAACCCTTGAACAAAGCCCTCCCATCCCTTCCAAAAAGGGAGAAATGTATAGCACCAGTACTGCTCCATTCCTAATCTGCAGGTAGGAGTTTTTGGGTTTGGTACTGACTCATACCCACTCATCCCTTACGTGAAATTGATTAATGCGCACCTGTATTGCTCCATCCCTAAACCGCAAGCAAGGCCCTCAGGCTGAAGCCGCACAGGCTCAAGCTCCTCATCTGTCTCGTGCCGCAAAAGTGCTGCCAAGTCACTAGGGGCCGCATCTGCAACTAGGTTGCCAAACTTATCATGAAGCTCCACAAGTATATATCCTACGTCACCTGGAGCACACGAGGTTTGGCACAAGCACACAAACACACACATTTGCGCACTTGTTAACAGCAAAGCATAGATGGTTGAGATTCAACATTCACGTCAAAGTGCATGTCAACTCAAACTGGCATTACAAAGCAGTACTGTATTGCATCTTAACAACTAGCCATGACCTAATTTTAAGCTTTACTAATTCCACACTTTTAAGACCATAATGAGGAAGAAATGCAAGAGAGTGCCTGATCTAGGTTCCTTTAATTCTGTCCTGTTTTCACATACCCCTAGAATGCACCACAGGGTGCTTGCAATGTTGTTGGTCTGGCTTTGCTTTAATGACGCATCTATGACAATACAATCAAGTATAATGTTTGCGCCCACAGAAGGGAAAATCACGGAACAAATTCACCTGCTTTGGTGCCCTCTGGCAAGATGACCACTGAATGTGGTGCAGAGACTCTGGCTGCTTTGACTCCCACGACACCCATGTACAACACTTCATGGGCAGGGTTCATCACTTGCAGGTCATACGTTCCTGTGGGCAGGGTAAAATTTGGAATTTCAAGGCTTTATTGTGCGTATGGGTGCAGTCTGTTGGTTGGATGCTCAACCTTTCTGACATATGCTTCCATGCAGAAGTGGCATCTGTTAAATTGCCCAATCATGCATCTTCTAGCAAGCCCTGCCTGTAGGTTAAGGTGAACCGGGCAACCTAGTTTGTTGTTTTGTGAAACCCCCAGAGAAAACGCAAAACGCTACAGTGGTAAAACAATGCAGAGTTCATGAACTTTTGGAGATTGCTAGTGGACTCAAGTGAGGTGTGTTGTGTGTCAAAGCAAATGAATCACGAGCTTTGCAGCAATTATGAAGCCATGAGGCACTGGCAGATCAGAATTTATACATGGGACCGACGAGCTTGCCTCGGCTTACCAGCAATATGCATAGCTTCATACTGAAAAATTGTGCTTCCGTTGGCATCTTTGGTCACCACTAGGGAGGCAGAAGCATTCACAAAATCTGCATCACAAGCGGGCATGCCAGTGGTAGAGCTGTGAGCAAGTCCAGATTTACCCAGTGTGACACATTCTGGCAACAGTAGACGTTTTCGTGTATTTTGCTAGTACAGAACAATCAGGACAGGTCAAGTGGCAGCCATGCACAGCAATTTGCAACAAGTTTTGGAAAGGATGACAAGTGTCACCTTGATTGAGAAGAAAGCCTGGGCTCGTATTTTGATGCCGGTTTCCGAAATTGTCATAAGCATTGCAGATGATTTGGTATGTTTGTCCTGCCACCAGAGCGCGCTCCTTACAGGATATCCCATTTGTTGCTGGACCCCCTGCATGTTGCATGCCGCAAAAGTAAATGAATGTCCATGCAGTTATGCGTTTATGCGATAAGTGATCCGTGTTGAGCACATCACACCAGCACACACACACATACATACACACACACATCC
>LFCJ01001295.1_pt1 | contig 17257 bp, 14 predicted proteins | sample 643141 | NCBI WGS metagenome assembly LFCJ01 (sample SAMN03766243, study PRJNA286221) | soda lake metagenome | biome: soda lake; feature: Kulunda steppe; material: water; isolation source: sample B1-Br-g2 brine of Lake Bitter-1 | place: Russia: Kulunda steppe | collected 2010-07
CCACTGCAACTCCGGATCCTCTCGCCACAGCCCGTTCTCAAGACATACGCGTCACTCATCATCGATGGTCTTCCAGCGGTTGATACAGTTGCCGATACCATTGGGAACCGATTCCATGTCGGAACGAGCGACGGCCCGCTGACGTTCAGTGGGATCGTCCATGCGAACGAAGACTCCGCTGGCTGGTCGGTTGGTCCCGCTTTGTCGGATACGGCGGTGACCAGCTACGTCGAAGCCGTGAGCACGGATGGGAATACGATCGCTGATCTCGTTACGACGTCGGCCCAGCTCGCCGTCAACGGGCACCTCTCGATCGGTCAGTCTGCGGACTCGAATACGGACGTGCAGCGTTCCTTCCCTGAAGAGATCGATATCACCGTCCAACGAGAAATTTCCAAAGCGGAACTCGACGAGCTGGTCGCCTTGTATAGCGAACAACCGTCGTTTCGCCGGACGTCTAAAGACATTCGTCACATCACGCAGTATCCAGGTTCGGACGTGCTTGTCGCCCGCCGCGACGGAACAATCGTCGGCTACGCCGTCTTAGGGCCGCGAAAGAACGACCGTGTTGTCGAAGGGCGTGTACTCGAGATCCAGACTGAGGAGGACGAGGCCGTCTTTGACAGGCTTATCGCGAGAGCTGAAAGTCGGGCGATTGAACGTGGGTTCGATTTGGTATTGGTTCTTTCCGAAACCGACCTCGGTGAACAGTGGGCGGCGGTTGACCAGCAGGTCATTATTTGGGAAGAGTTAGAACAGACCGATAACTATCATCCGCTTGAACACGAAAACCTCGAGATTACACTCTATGACGTTGTTTAGCAAATCAGCAAGCACAGACGCAGAGAATCGCCCCCTAAGAGTTCTTTTTAGTATCCAGCATCCAGCTCATGTTCACCTGTTTAGAAACGCTATCAATGACCTCAAAGAGCAGGGTGAAGAAGTAGAAGTCTATGCTAGGGAGAAAGAGATCGTCAGCGAACTTTTAGATCGATATGATATCAATTACGAGATTCTTGCTCCGAAAGCCGACTCCGCTCTTGATCTGGTGAAGGTCGAGCTGTTGTACGAGTACCGACTGACGAAACGCGCTCGATCGTTCGACCCCGATGTCATGGTCTCGATGGGCGGCGTGGCGATCTCCCGGCCAGGGATACTTTCGGGGGCTAAGCGACTCGTGTTCACCGACACTGAGCACGCGACGATACAGAATACGCTCGCGTTCCCGTTTGCAACCCGAATCTGTACGCCAACGTGTTATCAAGGCAATATCGGGAAGAAACAGGTGTACTACCGAGGCTACCATGAATTGGCATACCTCCACCCAGATCGGTTCGACCCGGATCCCTCGATCCTGTCGGACGCGAATCTCGATCATGACGAGCAGTTTGTCATTCTGCGATTAGTATCGTGGGATGCCATGCACGATGTCGGTGATAGCGGCTTCGAGGACGTCGTTGACGTTGTTTATGCGCTTGAGGAAACTGGCGCGACGGTTCGAATTACGTCCGAAGCTGATCTACCAACAGAGATCGAAGATCGGCAGGTCTCGATACCACCTCATCGCATTCACGATTTGATGGCGTTCGCAGACCTGTATGTCGGCGAGAGCGCGACGATGGCAACCGAAAGTGCGGTCCTCGGCACGCCAGCAGTGTTCGTTTCCTCAAGTCGGCGCGGCTACACTGATGAACTTGAAAAGGAGTACGGGCTCGTTTTCAATTACTCGGGGGAAGACCGACACGAACGTGGCCTCCAGCGGGCATTGGAGATTCTCGAGTCAAACGATCCAGAACAATGGGAGCAGCGGCGTGGACGGATGGTCGATCAAAAGGTCGATACGACGAAGGTAATTACGGGGATGGTTCGGAAGCTGGCTCGCTAGCATCAAGCGAGATTTCTAGGTTTGGCAGCCGAGTTGCTTCGTACAATCGGGCAGTCAATGTCGTTGGATCCGGGTTGTTGCGACTGAGACGATGCGTTTCTGGATCATAGGTGCGATCGAGTTGTCGCTTGAGCCAGACCTTTTGCTGATCACGACTTTGCTTGCCATAGAACGTCTCGAGTGCGAATGGAACCTCAAATCCGGGGGGATTATACGCATATCCGAACTTATTATTTTTGAGACGTTTAACATACTCTTGTGATTCGGCATATGAGAGTATCACCTCAAAGGTATCCGTAGACCAAAAGCTGTGATCTGGATAACTTTCGTAGAGCAGTGCCAGTGCGTAGAGATTAAACGAATGATATCCGGCTGACTTCTGAATATGCTCTTCACCGGAGAGTGGAGCTCGACGAACTGGTGCGAATCGGCTATTAAAAACCCCGTCGAGAAGACGATTGCCAGTAAGATTTGTCCACTCAAGAGACGAGAGCACAAAGAGCTTCGTATCTTCTTTTGCCAAGTCTGTTGCTGTTTTTATATCGAATTGTGGGAGTGATCTATGATAAATCAGGCCGGACTGCGAAATACTAACCGTCTTTTCGAGGTTATCAAGAAAGGTTATAACCTGCTGTTCAATCTCTTCGGAGACCATGTCGTTGCGTGCGAGGAGGCCACCCGCTGCAGCAAACCAAAGTTGGTGATTGAAAGTCGCATCGAATCCAAGAACGGTCCCATCAATCTCGACCTGTTTCCAGAAGCCGACCGTTTCGTTGAACGGGTGCTGGAGAAAGACTTCCTCAGCGATATCTAATAACTCGTTTTGATCAAATATATTTGCAGCAACAGTAAGTGCTTCGATCGTCCAAGCTTGTCCCATAACACCGTTACAATTGTCCTTGTTCTCGACGGTGCGATGGTGGAACGTCGCACCACCGGGGCGGGCCTCCTCGCTCAAGAGGTAGGATGTTGCGTCTCGAGCGGCGTCAAGAAACGCTTCGTCATCAGTCTCATCATATACTTGAAGAAGTGTAATAAGCCAGTGGCTGGTATTCCTGACTGGTGTTTCTTGATCGTTATATGGACCATTTTGACCAGGAGGAAACGATCCATTGTCACGCTGGGTGTCGCAAGCTTTGTCTGTAACCCGTCTTAAAAGAGTGGAAAATCCGGTCATTATGTTAGAACTGCAGTTCTTCAAATTCATAAAGTTACCGTCATAATGAGCATATTCTCGGTGAACCAGATCATATTATACAAAATTATATTTCATCATACTATATTTTTAATATAGATATTTTAAATTATTGTTTGATGTCTTGATCTAATTTATATTTAAATACTAGAGTGATTCTATTTATATAAACTAGGCACTGTCTAGTTGAGTCAGTTTGAGAAGTGAGCAGGTCGTTGAGTTAGTTTGGAACAATGCTCGCAGACCAGCTCAGCGAGTCCTACGACGCGGATTTAGAAGAGGCTTGGGAGTACGAGCGGACGGCAACGCCCGTTAGGGCGTTTGCCGTCCAGCTCCACGCCACCGGATGTTCACTTCGAGAGACAACAACGATTCTAGCAGAACTAGACATTGAACGCTCTCATGGACGGTTTGGAGCTGGGTACATCGGCTGGCTGACAGCGTTCCAGACCCGCTGAGAGCGAAGCCCTCGCGGGTCGCGGTTGACGAGACAGCTGTCAAAATAAACGGCGAATGGTCTTGGTTGTATGCTGCAATAGACCTCGACACAAAACTGATTCTCGACGCGCAATTATTCGGACGCCACGGCACTGATCCGGCAGTTGCGTTCCTGCATGGACTCCGCGAGAAACACGATCTCTCCGAGGCGGTGTTTCTCGTCGATCAGTTTGGCTATCGGACTGCCCTTGCTTGATTGGGGTTGAACGGTCGGGTTAACTATACCGACCGAAACCTCATCGAAAAGTGGTTTTACACCTTTAAAATACGCGTTGACCGTTTCCATAACTCATGGGTGGGCAGTCGGCGGAGTGCTCGCAAATGGATTGAACGATTTGCACATTACTACAACCGTCAGAGACCACATCAATCACTTGATGGACGAACGCCGGCTGAGGTGGTGCTAAACTAGACAGTGACATAAACTAGATGGAATATAATGTCGGCAGCTATTGTTAAACAATAGATATAAAAACCATCAAATCCTTAAGTGGGTATGTTCTATACCACTATCAAACGCAGAATAAAGAACCAAACGCTCACCGACAGGCTGGCAAGAGCGGTAGTAGGCGCCGGTCAGTTTGTCAATCGTGAGGTTAAACGACGTCCGAATCTGTCGCCCGGCGAACGGTACTATGCATATAAGAGAGGTTACTTTTCCGAATCACTACCGTTGTTTGAGATTGACCGTGTCAATAACAGTGAACAGTACCTAACAAACTGGAGATGGCTAACACGCACACCAAAAATCAATGGCAGGCACGGAATCATTCACGATCACAAAGTCCACACTTATCACGTCTTCTACTCAGCTTTCCCGAAGCAATTCCCCGAACTATTTGGATATGTAGACGGAGAGTTCCGATCCACTCCGTTCTGTGATCACGCATATTATTCTCTTGATGACTGTCTTAGTTCCGAACCATCCGTTGTGTCAAAGCCTATCAGTGGCTCTGGTGGGTCAAACGTCCGCATCCATGACGGAACAGGGAATGTTTCCGAAAAGTCACTTCAGGGCCAGTTACTACAAGAGTGCGTTACACAAGCCGACTATGCAGCAGATATTAATTCCCAATCCGTCAACACACTCCGGTTAATAACAATGATTGATCCAGATACGCGTGAACCGTTCATCAGCGCAGGTGTACAACGGTTTGGACTTGGGAACTCACCAGTTGACAACTGGTCAAGCGGTGGGATTGGGTCAAAGATTGATATAAAAACGGGAGAAATAGGGACGGCCGTTGGCTATCCGACCGGATCCAAAGCGCCGAAGTATCACGCCCACCCAGAAACAGGCGCACAAATCAAGGGTGTACAAATACCAGCGTGGCAGACTGTCCGTGACAGCGTGTTAGAGATGGCCGAATATATTGGAGACCTCACTCCATACATTGGTTGGGACGTAGTCGTTACATCCGACTCTGGCGAAATCATGGTGATCGAGACAAATAATAATCCTGATATAGATCTGATCCAGCCGCATATACCCTTACTGGCCGACGACCGAAACCGACGGTTCTACGAGTATCATGACGTTATATAAAATAAGTCATTTCACCCGCCCCTTCCTAGGATACCTATACAATAAACAATGTCCGAAATAACCTTTCTCGGAGATGTTTATCTCCCCCGACCGTATCACTGTAAAGCCAGGTTTAATAATTATATATTTAATCTTGAATACCCAATAACGTCAGCCAAAACCGGGATAGAAGGTAAAATTAACCTGAAATCAAACTTTTCTCACATTGAAAAGACGTTCGGTACTCTGCCAATCGCAGTGAACTTGGCAAACAATCACACATTAGATTATGGACGTGTTGGACTTAAAGAGACAATTGAGGTCTTGGATAATCTCGGTATTGATTATTTTGGCTCAGGGTCAGAAGATAATAACTATAATAATCCTGCAATAGTCGATATTGGGGAACACTCCGTTGGCCTTTTAGGGTATGTGATTGACCGAATGGGTGAAATCAACACGCAGTTGGATGAACCTGCTCTACCTATTGCAGCTGTTGAGCGGATTAAACAGGATATCCGATCTCTCCATGAACAAGTAGATCGAATCGTGGTTCAGTTCCATTGGGGAACTGAAGAAGTCCATCTCCCTCGGCCACAAGATATCCAACTCGGACACGCTGTTATTGAAGCAGGTGCTGATCTCATTATCGGTCACCACGCACACGCAATTCAGACATGGGAAATGTACGAAGGAAAGCCTATTTATTATGGCCTTGGGAACGCTGTCATGCCTGATTTAAATTCACCCTCATATTACAAAAAAGGAGAATCTACAAAACGCTTTCAAAAAAAGCAACGGTGGTGGAATAAAAAATCGATTTCTGTTAACTTCGATCCAGTATCCAACAAAACCGAGGTCATTCCAATGAAATTTAACGGAACGTCATTACAGATTTCTCGAAACTTTCGTTGTCGGGTTCGTTCAATGACGTTTCCATTCTTACGACGTGCCCCAACCTACCCAACAGTCTATCGTGCGTCGCATATTTACGGAAAAGTCCGGAAGTATGGTATGGATTTTTCAGAGGATCCATGGATTCCATCAACAAGTGAAATAAATGCATTATGGCGAACAATACGCAGAAACCGATAAAAGATGAAATATCAACTTACAAATATGTTAATAAGCATTTGTTAAGTAGAAGCGGTAGAAGGTGACTTGATAAACTCAGCGTCGACTCATTACTGAAGCACGTAATCCGTACCAACCATCTCATCCGTATGAATAGACTGACAACGAGATCTATTTCATTAAAAATAACATTATATATAAAGATCAGTGAATTCACCAGCAGTTTGTTGTACGACAAGAGTGGATCAACGAGTTCAAAATAGAACCCAAGTGTTCGATGAACCGACAAACCGTTGGACTGTTAGGATATAACCAAGAAGATAGCAGTCATACTGCGACTCGTATAAAAGTGAGATCAAAAAGTGGAGAAGAGCCGTGTTCTACGTGTATACCATTAGATTTTCTGTTAGGCATGTCTTCATTGGTTCATATTGAATTATTTTATCCAAACCATATCATTTTCAAATATCTATTGTGGATTAGCATTCTCTATAAACAGTTTCTCTACATCACCGTTATTATATGTTTGATGATGGTTAGGCTGTGTGTATAGATATTCAAAATCATCCTCACTAAACCGCAAACCATTGAGATTTATTACATCATTTTGGTAGTCTTCTTTTGTAGTGATGAAATAAACATCTTCACCAAAATACTTATTTAGTTCTCTATCCGCAAAGTTATCAGGAACTCCTCCATTACTTACGCCCTCTCGATAAAATTCACTTCTATCGAATGTTCTTGGGCCAAAATGTTGGACCCCATAGAGGCTAACCCCCCCTCTGGGAGCATCAAAAGTATGAAGGAATTCACCCTCTTTCTCAGTGTACGTAAAAATCGTTTCGTATCCCTCCACTTCTGATTCAGCCACATGATTAGTACTTTGATATATCCACGGAGAATTAAACATCGTCAGTGTGCTCACTATCAATAGAATCAGTACAATGACGGATGCTGCAGCTCGAATCTTTCCACTTTCCAATTTTATACCACAATTACTGAGTTGTGACAGATAAATAGACCCTGTTACTGTTATAATCATTGAGATGAATCCAAATGTTCTCATATATTGGTCACCTCCACGTAAAAAGTACAAAACGAAGATAATACCCATGACGATATAGCCGACAGTAGAACAAATAAAAAATCTGTTAATAAATTTATTTTTGGGTGTTATTACAGGTAGCTTCGTGTTGCCATTTAAAAAGAGATATAGAGCGAGTATTATGGCTACAGATGTCAAAACGGAATAAACAAGAGTGATCGAGAAGATCTTAAGAAAGAGCTCGGGTACTCCTCCACCGACTGCTTCAAGCGAACTAGTTCGTGTTGATGTCTGTGTTGTCGATTCCTCATCAAACGATAAAACTCTCACAACTAAACTTCCTAAATGAGACTCAAACCTATCAATCGAAGATACCCAGAGCCACCAAACAAGTCCAAATGCAAACGGAAACGTTATTCCCCTGGAAGAGAACATATTTTTTCCGCTATCAGTCCCCAGATCTTCTTTCGTAATTAAAGGATACATAATAACAAATCCTGTTAGGAATAACAACATATGTACCGCCTGTTGAGGATGAAATAGAACTAATGCAGCAGAGCCCGCTAAGCTTACAAAATAGAATGTACTTGTTTGTGATTTTATTAATTTTATTACAGAGTACAGCACTAGTGGACTAAACATTATTGCGAAAAACGTAGGGTTATAACTAGGTCCGACACTTATTTGGTTTAATGGGAACAAAAATGAAGCCGAAACCAGACCAATCAGAATAGAACTTGTATTACCCACAACTGTGCGTACTGTCAAAGTTACAAATATAATATATACCACGACCACTACAGCCATCATAATCATGACACTGTGTCTCAAATCAATTCCCGCGGTTTGAGTTATAAAAATACTAACAGAACCAGATCCAGGATAGATCCATTCATTCATTAGAATATCGTCATTCATTATTGCTTCTGTTGTTCCTAGTCTAGATAATGCATCTTTCCCAATAAAATAATATCCCCGAACAATTCTCAACGAAGCTATTGTAAATATTGTTGTTGCAAGTCCAAATAACGAAACGCAACGGATCAAGTTCTTATTCGTAGTGTTCCAACAAAGTAGGAATCCGAAAATAGCCCCAAACAACAAAACCCAAACATAAATTGGCGTTTCTGAATAAATAGATAATTCGTATCCTACAGCGGGATTTTGTCGTGCTGCAAGTATCCCTACTATTATTGAGATATATGACAGTATTAATACTATTTTAACTTTACTTATTGATCTGGACATGTGGCGATTTTAGTTCGTAATGCTAGCATGTCTTATTGAATAATAAACTCACCGAATAGCAATAGTAGCCATTTTCTTTTGCGGCAATTTAATTCCGATGGGATATGTGGGATATTTATTTAATCACATATATCTAAACAAACGCGACACAAGGGTATAATGCTGATATGGGTTCCCCTTCGATAATCAAATTCACAGAAGACTGTTCATTGATACTGATGATCGATACCTCGTCAGTGACTACTATCTTTTATTGGTCTTTGTAAAATATTGTTGGTACTGTTTATTGTCACTGTGGAGTCAACGGGGACAAAAACACCGCATCAGCGTTATCTGGTGCGTATAATTATATTAAATGTGTGTGAATCAGAATTAGTCTCGCCAAACCTGTTATAGCTGGTTCACACGATCGCCAGCACGTCAAGCGTTTCACGAAGCGCGCAACACCCCTTCGCTCATCCTTGCTAACACAGTCGAGATTGACCAAGTCTACGTCTCTGTGAGAATGAAAGATTGCGAGTGCAGATCAACTGTCAATCTCGATTGGCCTCACCGCACGTGGGCGGGGATGGTATTATCAGAACAAAACCACCTGTGTTCACAGTTTTTAATCGTGCCACCAGCGAACGATACGTTGTCCCCGCAAAATTATCTGAGGAATTAGGGATTTTCCTCTTGCCTGCAGATTGTAAGAGGAGCTATAATCGTCGATACTGCGGATTTCATACCCATAATCTACTCCGCGAGAACAATGTTTTCAATCGCGAACAGGTCATTGAAGATAACAGTGACCACACGGACCTGATGTGCAAATCAATACCTGTAAAAGGCACGGCTTGCTCCTGCGACCGTAGTTTCGTATTGTCAACGCATACAATATCACCAATCATTTCAATTTAACGATAGCTACTGCGAAAGCCGAGCAAGGAAGCGATCAGAAACGCTATCAACGCTACACTGTAAAATCAACAAAGATTTACACGACGCTGTGGACAGCTTTCCGGTACCCCTTGCCACCAAAATTCTTCAATCCCCGAATTGGATTCGAAACCGACAATTCGAAAGCTGTAGTTGGTTATTGAGCAGCATTAGTTGACGTGGTCCTTCATCGTACAAGTAAGACTAAAAGTTATATTTGCTTGATGAATTCTCTAACACGGTCGTCTTCTAGCAATCCGCTACCAATTTGAAGAGAATGTGAGCCGGGAGCACAGTTCCCTTCAAGAATCACAGGCCCATTATTTGATAGAACCACGTCCCACCCTACGTATGGATTCTGCTTATGAATATTAGATACTTCTAGAACTGTCTCTTTAATTTCATTCCACTGTGGAATTTTTATCCCAGCAACCTGTTCTCCACTATTTGGATGGACATCCCAGTGTTTTAATCCTTTATCTGTTGAATACCTAACAGCACAATCAAGTTCGCCTGTTTCGATATCGACCGGCGCTACTATGCCCCCACCTGTCCAATTATCCGTTGGACCTGTCTTATTTGAACCGAACCGATGCACGGCCTGTGCAACAAACAACTCATTTGTCGAAGGATCCTCTACGGTCAGTATACGAATCGTGTTGGTAGAATGTGGCCAGATGTTATATGCATACTCGTGTTGTTCAATAAATTCTGTAATTATGTGATTTTCTATATTTGATAAGAATTCTTGTAACTCACGATCAGGATATGTTCCATTATTTATTTCTATTTTACCATTCTTAATCTCTAACAACCTCACACCTTCCCCCCCGCGCTTATATAATGGTTTTGATATTAATCTTTTTTCATTCTTTAGAAGTTGTTTTATATTGTATTCTCCGCAGAGGGGTTCAAATTTTCCTGATCTGACTATCCCAAATACTTCTGGTATTGTATCTATGTAAGGTTCTGTAGCCAGATAAAAAGCTAGCTTATTCTCTATTACATCTTTGTATTTTTTGTTTACAGAAGGCCGTAGAGACGACTGCTGCATGTCAGATAAATAAAGAGAGGGGTCTTTTGATTTAAGTTGTAATAAAATATAACCTCGCGAGAGAAACCCATTTCTCCATGCTCTAATCCGATGAGAGAATGGTATTGAATAATCTTTTCGGAACTCCCATTCTTTCGCCATAATATATGCTGGTTTACCAATAGTGGATCCAAGAGAAGAGGCAGTATCATTAAACGACCTTAAAAATAAACTTACAAGTCCTCCTTTTCTATAATATCGTCGGTAATTGCCCATACGAGGAATCTACTAGGAATCATCTTAAGTTTGTATATGACACCGTAGAGTTGGGTACCTTCTCGGCTAGCGTCCGATAATTGAGAGCCTGATTCGGTCGAGTTCCGTTATATTGATGGACGAATCAGTTGATCTAGCGTCTTGATCTGGCCGGACTGTTCACCTAACTCGTGTGAAAGCAGACGCTCCGCATCTTCGGCGTCTGAACCAGCGTTCGATGTGGTTTCGCCCACTGTAGTCGAGGCGGCTGCTAAGGTATAATCAAGAGAGGGCAGTCAGATAGCTGAAGCCATCGACGAGAAACACGGGACCTTCGAGATCATATTTCTCAGTGAGTTCCGCGGGAACCGTTCTATCAACGCTTAGGATTTGGCCGAACCAATCGGTGCGATCGTTCAGCAACAGTGCAAGGATTGAGGATCCTTGGAGATGGTGTTTGGAAACAGCTCTGAACTTCGCCAGCCATTGGCGAAGGAAGCCTGGCGTTCTCACAGCTATTGACGTGAGTATCGCCGATCACGTACGTGTCATCGTGTGTGATCGCCAGGTAAGCGTCGGTTCTGTCGTACTCATCGATGTTATGGTAGATTATATAGTCGTCAGTGTACAAAATTACCGTTTCTTCGCCTCGATTGGCGATCTCGTCGGCTTCGCATATGTCTGAAAGCATGAAATTATCCAGTTCATCACACAGCTCTTGCAGATCGTGACGGAAGTTCAACTCCACCTAGAAGTTCAGCACCGCCTCGTAGTCTCGTTTAAGCACCGACGGGATCTATGCCGACCGAACAGATAGCATCTCTTTGATTATGTAGAACAGTTTCTCAATTGGGGACTTCCGGTGCTCAAAAAATGAGTTCCTGAGATCGTTGAAATATATTTCATACTTTTTACAGCGGTACTGTTGGGCGCCTTTCCTTGTCGTCTCTTTCTTAATAACCAGGTCACGCTCTCCACAGTAGACGCACGACACGGCCGCGGCAAAGCGGGCGCGACAGAGTCGCTTGTAGCACTCGTCTGGATTGGGAGATCTTTGCAGACCAATTTCCCCATGCGAGCACGTTCTTGTTGTAAGCTCCAAGAAATTAGTCTGGTGTTCCGTCTACAACATTAAGCGTATCGTCAAGCAGTGAATTCGACCAACTTGCGACGATTAATATAATCTCTCAAACGGAGTGTCTCAGTTACCATATCTACCCTACAGTGGGGACCCACCAAAGGCCAGTGCATGATAGTCTAGCGAGACATATTTGATTAATTTGTTGACTAACAGTTCATATCCGATGTGATCTGATCAAGATACGATAGCTTGTTCAGTATACTTCTAAAAGATATTCTTAATAATTCAATTTTTTTACATTCGAAGAGATAACATTCCGAAAATCAGGCAATATTAGGAATAAGACGGAAATGTAAACAAAGCCACCAATAGAACTCAATACTATCACAGAAATCTCGTTACTGATTATTATGTCTTCTATAATCTCGCGAGAATAAATTACAACAATACCCATGATCCCAGCAGAAACGATTTGCTTTGCGAGAATTTGGAAAGGGAACTGGAATTCAATAAGATGTCTAACATAATAATGTGATAGAGCGTAGCAAACAATAGATGAAAAAAGCGTTGCAACTGCAGCACCCATCCATCCAAAATATCGTACAAGTATAATATTCAGGATTAAATTTAATACAATGAAAACAGCATTAGTGCGGAAGGCTAAGTCAGGGCGGTCGAGAGCATTCAAGGTATTGAGTAATTGCAAAGCTAAAGCATATACAGTAGAAAAAGCAATAATTATAACCAGTATTTCATATCCCTGGTCAAAGTTTGGACCATATATAAACAGTACTAGGTCACCAATTCCTGCGGCACCAACAATTCCTGGTATCAAAAACATTGGAGAGTATGCCAATGATTTTTCTACTAAATTAGATATTTTTTCATCATTATTTAGTTCTGATAGCTTGCTTAGTTCTGGGAATAGGGTTGTGTCGATCGCCTCACTAAACATAGTAAAAAGACCAGCGATGGTCAATGCAACACCATAGATTCCTACTAAACCAGGAGGGACAAACAAGCCTAACACAAATACGTCTGTGTACCTATATGATTTTGAGCGAGTTTGCCCAAGCCATGAATATTTGGCAAAATCAATCAAATTCTTAAAATGGATCAATTTAGGTGTTTTTATACCAGGACGAACAACTAAAAGTCCAATAAAGCCAACTATTGTTGCACCAATAACATAACCCATAAGCATTCCAAAAAGGCCAAACCCAAGATAGACAAGTATTATCATCAAACCATACCGAAAGAATCTTTTAGAGACACTGTAAGGGGCGTAAATATGCACACGATGAGTTCCTTTGAGTGCAGTATTTACGATCCCTACTAATAGATTTGCAAACAAAAATAATATTATAAATTGATGTACTGTTTGACCAATGTATTGGTTAACTGGACTTCTGAAGACATACACAAGAAAGGCAGCAAAAGTTGTGAGTGCTAACTTCATAAGTACACCTGCGAATAAATATTCATACGGCTCGTTCCCCTCGCTCATTCGCTTAATTGTTGCAGAAGTTAAGCCAATACTTCTTACTATTTCTGCCCATGAAACTATTGCAAGTGTTAAAACATAATAACCATATATATCTTCCCCAAGTGTTCTAGTAAAATAAATTATGGCTAAAAAACCGATTAGTGATCCAAGTATTTTAAATACTAATAGTATAAATGAAGTTTGACCAATTCTCATGTGAATTTAAAATTTAAAAAGGTCAGGGTGATTTTCTTTAGATTCTTCTTCATAACATATATCTCTATGTGCCATCCATATTTTATGTCGATTCAGTACAACAATAGGGATTTTCTCTATTTCAAGTATTTTGCTTATATAAAATCTATGCTTACCTACATTCAGTAGGAACTGACCATCTCGACCAATATCAACGGCGACCTCGTCTAACAGATCAGGCCATGAAGTCCTCTTTCCATCATATAACTCCATCTGGGACGAATAACCATTATCCCTGATATTTTTATACAAGTCAAAATACTCATCATACTTACTCTCGAATTCGTCCAATGATTCGCAGCTCCCTAATACAGTTGACATGTCTGACTGAGATAGATCGGTTTGTATTGTGCGTGCTTTTTCATAATCTCCTTCAATAATATTTTTTACAGCCAGAATTTGGCGGTAAATATAATGATCTTCTACGTAGACGGGTTGGTTATTTATTTTGCGAGAGATAGGGAGATCCCAATCTCCGGATCTAACGGTCCCAAATTGATAAAATCGATCTGAAGTTGTACCATATTGCAATCCTGAATATTGTTCCACTTCAGCCGGGTTGATATATAAAATGCTAAATGGATCTATTGGCGCTCTATACTTATCAACACCATATGATCGGAATTTCTTATAATATACAGGAGCGGCTTTTTCATAATAATTTATTTTGGATGCTGCCTGGTGTGCTCGATAGGTAGTGTAGTGTAATGATCTTAAAAAAGTTCTTTTAAAACCCTCTTCAATTAGACTCTTTTTAAATGTTTTCAGCAACATATAGTACTTGACAACCGAAAATAGTAGCAGATGATATAAGAACTTTGTTATTTGGTCCCGTAATAATGTCAAGGAGCACAGGATACTGAAGATCAAAGTCAAGTTTGAGCGTCGCCCGTGCGCGGAAAAGTAATACTGAAGATAACAAACGGTTTGAACGAGTTCGACACGAGCAAGTCACACGCTGTCAAAATTCTGCTCCATGCACCGCTGTTGCCATTGTTAGTCAGTCCTAAGTTATTGTCATCATTAACTGAATATGTCGCTAAGGAGATTGTGTTTCTACTAAACTCTGGGCAGCGACCAGCGGTCGCACGCCCTGCTTCTGCTGTATAGACTTGATGACTACCCCGAATACTCGCCACCAATGTTGCTTGATCGACTCGTCGAAGAGGCACAGAAGATTCATCAAGAATGCCAAATCATATACGAAGAGCTTGCGACCGTCATTCGAAATGTATGTTAGTCTCCCCAGGCTAACGTGGCAAAACAAGGCAATTAAAGTTGCTTGATTTCGTTTGATCTACCGACAGACTTCCAGAGATTTCGGCAGCAGACATTTCAAGCTGTCAGCACTGGTTCCATATTAAGTTTAACCGCTCAAAGGATGTTGGGAACAATCATAAATAACCAATATATGAGCACATCACACAAATGATAAAAGAGAAAATAAATATGTTAGATATAAAGAGAATAAAAACAAACATCCGTGATTTGTATGCAACTGCGGAAGTGAACTTGAGAAAAAAATATCATAATCGCAACTATGCTTCAGATATAAACCCATATGATGTTATTTATGTCGATCCATCTAAAGTAACATTATCAATGACGTCTTTTGACCATCCGAATCGAAGAATTGCAGGAAAAGTTATGCATGGGGATTGGGATTTAGATGTTAGTGAATTTTTAGAAATGGATGGAGATATTCATTTTGATGTTTTGAGATCGTTCAAGAAAAGATTTGAAGAAGAATCTGCTTGGGAAGAAACAGATTTTTACAATAAACTACTAAATTATATTGAACAAGGGCAAACTAAATGGGGGTGTGAGAATGAAAAGGATGTGGAAAGACGGTGTAGTTATTTAGATAATTTATATAATAGTATTGCGACAAAAGGTTATAAAACACAAGATGAAATTGGAAGTAGGAGGCTGAAAGTATACAAAATTATAAATGGAGAAATAGCAATAAATATTGGTAGGGATGGAGAGTTAATATTCTACGACGGGCGGAATAGGTTAGCAATATCTAAAATAATTGGGTTGAATCGGGTACCAGTAGTGGTTCTTGTTAGGCATAAACAGTGGCAAGATACCAGAGATCAAATAATGAAGAGAGCAATAAATGGTAAAAGAATACCCGAAAAGTATAAATACCACCCCGATATGGGATTTTTACATATAGGTGAATAATATAATGCAAACTAAAAAAAAAGGGGTGCTTTATGTCGGGATGGAGAGTCCCTATTTTGACCAAGCAAAAAATTCAGCCGAAAGTGTAAAATCACATAATAATGTAGACATATCACTAATAACTACAAACAGTATTGCCAATAGTAGAGATTTGACTCCCTTTGATAACATAATAATCGATGATAATCCGATAGGAGATGTGCGGGACAAAAATACAAATTTGATCAGATCTCCTTATGAAAAAACATTATACTTGGATGGAGACACATTAGTATTAGGAGATATAACACCAGTATTTGAACTGCTTGATAGAACTAATATTGCTCTTGCAACATCTTCACGTAAAGAGCTTATTCGTTTTGAGAATATACCAGAAATATTTCCTGCAATGAATACTGGGGTTATTGCATATAATAAATGTGATACAGTAGAAAAACTATTTAAATCATGGAATAAATATCATGAGGATCAGATTAATAACCCTAATATAGACGATAATATACCAATTGAGCAAGGAGACTCTCTTGAGGAAATTAAAGCGTTCGGCTCTAAGACTGACCAACCACCTCTTCGGAAGGCACTTTATGAATCAGATATTATGTTTTCAATTTTGCCAGACGAATATAATTATGGTGCTTGGGGTAGGCCATATGCATACGGGAAAGTAAAAATAATACATGGGAATGAATATAGACGATCCGAACTATCCAAATACATAAATGAGGAGTTGGGCGAACGTATTTATATTGGAGGTCTATTTGGAAAGCTTTATTTTAGAACCGGCGAATCAAAGCCAATCTATGGGTTATTAAATCGCACAACCAATATCATTATTCGATACTTATCACTAAGAACTATATTTAAATATATGGGTATTTATAAGTATATGGTTAAAGCATATAGAAAATTATTTGATTGGGGATAGACGTCACATCATCACAGACAGTACCGCCTATAGAGCGTGTCATAGAATCCAACTTATAGCTTGAGCATCTCACGTCCCGGATCGTGTCCTCGCTCGTAGTTGCTGATTGCAATGACGATCCAAAGACACAGCGCAACGAACACTTCTGTTCGTGCGTGGACGCGGCCTCGGGAGCGGACGTGCCCGAGGCCGCAGTCCTTGACTGCGTCGTTGGTTCGTTCGACTCCTGTCCGGTTGTTGTACGCCTCGTCCAAGATGGATTGTTTCAGCTGAACGTCCTCGCTGTGTTCCTCGATTTGGTCTTCGACCCTGTACTTGATGTCTTTCGGGTCGTCAGTATTTCGCGGATTATATGCGGTGATTGGCACGACTCCTGCGGCCAGCAGATAGTCGTGCCAATCGAAGATATCGTAGGCGCTGTCTCCAAGCATCCAGATCGGTATATCGACGGCGAGCGCGTCACGCGTGACGCGCTCGCCGTCTCTTCGTCTGCTTGTTTGGTCTATGTGAACTCCGTGCGATCGGGATCTTTGCGCCGGTTGAGACGATTGTACAGCCGAAGCCGTAGTAGTACTCTTCCGCTGTTGGATCGTAGTTCATGAGGCAGCGTCGTTGTACTGGATCGCCTCGACGTGTGTCGAATC
>LFCJ01001296.1_pt1 | contig 17244 bp, 14 predicted proteins | sample 643141 | NCBI WGS metagenome assembly LFCJ01 (sample SAMN03766243, study PRJNA286221) | soda lake metagenome | biome: soda lake; feature: Kulunda steppe; material: water; isolation source: sample B1-Br-g2 brine of Lake Bitter-1 | place: Russia: Kulunda steppe | collected 2010-07
ACGAGCTCCGACTGAGTCATCCCCGAAGAGCGTCGAAGCACATGTATGACTAACTTAGCGCTTGGTGGCATTTCACGTAGCCTATCGTTGAACTCCGAACCCCCTCCAATTGAGTACTGAGAGGAGTTACTCTCATCTGCTGCTGAGCGCATTATGACTCAGGAAGGAATCCGTTCACAAAACAGTACTGGTGTACGGTCACACCAGATGACTCACTGCCGGTGAAACAGTCTCTTTAGAACGTATGAGAGAAAGTGAAGAGAAGTACCTATAGTAACAACTGAAACGATGTACACACTGATCGCCGACCTGTCTGGCGACCAGGTGTGCAATGACTTGCAGTGGCTACTATACCATGAGGGGGTAGCAGAGTTCGTGCAGGCTGTGCCTCAAGTTACAACTTTATCCCCACCTAGCCCTCACGAAACCTATGGACCGTGATTCAGCGGAGCCTGAAGTAACGACTATCCCTGGTCGATTAGCAGAACAGTGGGTAACCCATCACCACAAACACGCTGCTCCGAGTACATACGTGTACGAGTTCGTCTGGGATGTGACCGAGGATGCAATCGGTCCATTTTGTACCGACGTAGACGGGAACGTCTTGATGGATTTTACGAGTCACGTCGCTGCAGCCCCACTGGGTTACAATAACCCAGAGATCCGTGAGCGAATAGACGCGTACGATCTGCCCGAACCAACAAAGATCGCCGGTCAAGACTTCTATGCCAGTGGTGGGGGGACACCGGAAGAGACAGATTTCCCGGGACCAACCCAGTTAATGGAGCGGCTGACTGCTGTCAGTGATCAGTACCAGATGGATACGGTCTTCCTCTCGAACACTGGTGCGGAGGCAGTCGAAAATGCGATTAAAATTTGCTATGCTTCAGGCGGACACCGAGGGGTGACCTTTGAAGGTGGCTTCCACGGCCGGACTCTCGGGGCATTGTCACTCAATAGATCCAAATCAGTCCACAGGCGCAATTTTCCCGAAATTCCTGGCGTCGTGAGCGTCCCATACTGCCATTGTGAAGAGGAGTGTACGTGTGGCTGGCAGACGAACGGCCCAGGTGGTAACGCCCTCGCTGATCGCCTCCATCCTGAGCGGGGTAACCTCCCTGACGACGAGGTGTCGTATCTCATCCTCGAGCCGTTACAGGGAGAAGGTGGTTACCGAGTGCCATCGGACCGATTTGTCGAAGATATCGAAGAGATACGGGAGCGATACGGAATCTACGTCATCAGTGACGAGATTCAGGCCGGCCTCGGTCGGACGGGTTCGTTCTGGGGAATCGACCATACACCTATCAAGCCGGACGTCATCACCAGTGCAAAAGGGCTCCGAGTCGGTGCTACCGTGAGCCGGGCAGACGTCTTCCCAGCCGAAGAAGGCCGTCTCTCTTCGACCTGGGGCGCCGGTGACTTGCTCTCGTCGTTGCAGGGTGTCCTGACGATAGACCTCATCGAAGAACAGAACTTGGTCAAAAACGCTCACGATCGCGGACGACAGTTACGTGAGTCTCTCGAAGACGCGACTATCCCCGGCATGATCGATGTACGTGGTCGTGGGCTAATGGTCGCCGTCGAGTTTGAGACCAAAGAGCGAAGAGACGCTATTGTCGAAGCCGCCCTACGGCATGGACTCCTGCTTCTCGGGTGTGGCTACAAAACACTCCGTTTCCTTCCCCCACTCGACGTCACCTCTCGTGAGATCGAATTGGCCGTTTCGATCTTTGAAGAAGCCAGTAAGACTGTCGAGACGCCGACTCAAAGTGTATGATTACCGAGCAAATCGTTGCTCGAGAAACGTAACGAGAAGAAATGCAGCGAGTTGAGCGGTTCTACCGGTTGGGTCGTACATTGGAGCGACTTCCATAATATCCACAGCCCCCACACAATCGTACATCCCCAAGATATCCATCACTCGCTTTGCTTGGTGTGGGGCCAGGCCACCGGGGCAGGGTGTTCCAGTCCCGGGCGCCGCGTAAGGCCCAACCGCGTCTATGTCGAAGGTTACGTAGACAGCGTCTGTCTGGGCAGCTGCGGCGTCGATAGCGTCTCTTACCACTGGTTCGATCCCCCGGTCGTGAACCTCAGCCATGGTGAATAGATTGAGTCCAGACTCCTCTACGAACTCCATGAACTTCGGCCGTTCGTATCCACGGATACCGATTTGGCTGATCGAGTCGTACCTTCCATATGCAGATTCAGCAATGTGTCGCGTTGACGAACCATGGTAGTGATCGCCGAAAAGATGACTATCACCAGTGGTATCCGTGTGGGCGTCAATTTGTACGAGACCAACCGAGTCGTATCCACCCCCCTCGGCGAACCCACAGAACGCCGGATAGGTACATGAGTGATCACCACCGAGTATCACTGGAGCGGTTTGATTACTGACTGTTGCAACATATGCTTTGATCGCATCGCGTGTGGTCTGATCATCTCCGGGAAAAACCGGGATATCTCCACAATCAACTGCATCAAGGGCCGTAAAATCGACGGTGTCACCGGTGTACATATTCGTAAGCCCTTCTTTGAATCCAGAGAGATAGCCCCACCAACTACTGGCAGATCGGATAGCTCTCGGTCCATAACGAGCCCCTGGACGGTTGCTCGCATCGGTGTCGTATGGGACGCCGAGGACGGCGAAGTCACTTCCGCCGAGTTCTTCCACCGAGCGGTATGGACGCTTGAGAAACGTGTTGATACCTGCATAGGGAAGCTCTAAATTTGCACCATCAGTTTCCGCTCGGAAGCGAGCAACAGCAGATGTTGGTGAAAGTCTACCTTCAACCATCATTGATGACATTATAGAGAGGATATAAAAGAGTTACTCGTGAGCGGCCGTCGCTGATTTTCGATTCCTGAAACGAAATGTCACTGACTCGAGCGAGGGTCACATGGCTTTGCCGGCAAATCCGGCGCATAAAGGAGTTTATTTCTTTCAGACTATTGTGTTTTTCAACGTGGACGTATGACACGAAACACTAATTCGAACGTGGATCGCCGAACCTTCGTAAAAGCCACCGGAACGGGTGCTGCCGGCGTATTGTCCGTTTCGGGTTCTGTGACTGCAGTTGAGAAAGCCACTGGTGAATCGACCACGAGCAAGTCGACTCTATCGGGAACGGTCATACCCGTTGGTGGCGGATTTGATCCGGATAACGAAGCGTTGTTTGAGGAGATTATCGATCGAGGTGGAAATGGACCAACCGTCGCGGTCGTTCCAACAGCAAATAGTGACCCGAAGCAGAGTCTGGATGCATGGAGGCAAGATTTTGAGGCGTACGGAGCCAGTGAGGTGCTCGATATCGAGGTAGCACCGGACATCACCGAGTGGGAGGGGAACGAAAACGACGCGGAGATGGTGGACCGAATCGAGACTGCAGACATTGTCTGGTTCTCCGGTGGTAACCAGCTTCGAATCACGGATCTGTTCGTCCCGGATAACGACGACGAGCCAGCAGTGGCCCAGGCTATCAGAGAGCATGTCGAAAATGGGGGCGTCGTCGGAGGCTCGAGTGCGGGCGCCGCCGTCATGACCGAGCAGATGATCGCTGCCGGCGAGAGCCGGGGTGCCATTCTTGATGGGGTGAGTGCTGAAGACACCTACGACGATGATACGGACAACCGTGTCTTTCTGACTGAAGGGCTTGGCTATCTTCCACACGGAATCGTCGATCAGCACTTTTACGAGCGTGGTCGACTGGGACGGTTAATCAGAGCGCTCTGGCACGAGCGAGAGACGATCGGGTACGGCGTCGGAGAAAATACCGGGCTCATCTTCGAGCAGGGATCGACGGAGGTTACAGTGGCCGGCGAAAACGGAGCGATGATCGTCGATCTGAGCGAAGCAACTGAGAGCGACACTGAGTCAGAAGCGCTTTCGCTCACACACGTGCGAGTCCACCACCTTTCACACGGCGATTCGTTCGACTACGAGAATAGAGAAGTAACGGTTGGACCGAAAGACGACGACGGGACGCCGGTAAAATTCAACGTCACGGACGATCCGTTCTATACGACGAACGATCACTCCTGGGACGTCTTCGGAGCCCCACAGGCCGTTCGGGAGTTGGTGACCACAGAGCTAGCAGTGAACGAGCAGGAATCCGTCCGCGGAACGGCAATATCGATCGATAAAGAAGAACCAGCGTACGAGCGTCGGACGGAAGTTCGCCTTGAGTTTCTCCAGGACGACCGAACTGAAGGCTGGGAAGGCGAGTACGAGGTTCAGGAATTTGATTGGCGATATACGGCAATCGACGTCCGTCTAGACCTCACTATCGAACGCCTCCTGTTGGTCGATGATACCGAACGGATCCGGAATGTGGTCAAGGCCGTACAACGTGGTGGTCCACCACACAACTGATAACCGTTACTCGAACTCGAGCCTCGCTTCGACTGTCCCCTGCTTACACTGGCGGACGAGTTTCGAACCAACTTCCTTCGAGATCGTTGATACCGCCCGTTGGCGGGAGACATCCCTCGACGTGATTGTGAAACACGAAGCCAATGGTCCCTGACTCGAGAGCGTACCCGTACTTTTGATCCGGTGAAGCTAGCGATCGCCTGAGGGCGGTGTCTTAGTTCAGACCAGTTCGGTGTTTCCCTCGAGGGTAACCGCGTCGTAGGCTTCAGAGAGTCCGTATCCGAGGTCGATCAGCTTACTCGGACGAATAAAATCGTCAAAGGATTTACTCGAATACGGGTAAATGAATCGGAATCCGAATCGCTTTTCAGAGGGGACTTTGAACGAGGAGGTATTCTGATTTTCTTGTGCGGATAATGAAGCTGAGACGCTAGCAGTGTAAACTCATCTTGTAGGTCTAACGAAGAACAAAATATATGGGGCGTTTTATAGACAAATATAACCATCATAGGAAGTTATAAGTACAGAGAGTATGCAAGAGGTTGTGTAGGTAACACATGGCTAAAGAGCAGTATTTTAACCGACGGGGGTTTTTGCGAGCATCAGGTATCGGAGCGGCAGCCGGTGCAACCATGCTCGCAGGATGTACCCAGGATGGCGGAGACGACGGTGGGGACGACACCGATGATTTAGAGAGTTCGGATGACGAGCCCGATTATGATCCAGACGATATCCAACACGGCGGAACGCTCGTGATTGGACTCACTCAGGACCCACGAACGCTGAACCCACACCACGGCGACGATACGGGGACGTCACGGCTTTCAGACCAGATTGCAAACAGGCTCGTTCGAACGAATATTGAAGGCGAAATTATCCCGGACCTCGCGAAAGATTGGGAACTCGATGACGACCTGACCGAGTGTGTCATGCAGCTCCACGAGGGAGTTGAGTTCCACGACGACTGGGGAGAGGTCACTGCAGACGTTGTCGTCGATAACTTCCACAAGATCATCACCGACGAGGACTATGGGGCGCTGGCCGCCTCCGATTACGAGAATACCCTCTTCGAACTCGACGATGACGGTGAGTTCATCGTCCACCCCGAAGAGACAATTGAGGCGACAGGTGAGTACGAAGTCACCTTCGAGTTATTGCAGCCGTTCGCACAGTTCATGTACGCGCTCGCGGATTATCGCTCGAGCATCCTCCCGATCGACGCGATCGAGGAGTATGGTGACGACTTCGGCTCGGTCAGTACTGGCGTCTGGGCTTCCGGAGCGTTTGAGTTCGTCGACGGGACGGACGACAGTTATTATGAACTCGAGGCGAACCCTGACTACTTCAAAGAAGGTGAGGGTGGACAGTTGCCGTATCTGGATGGAGTCAGATACGAAATTATCCCGGAATCGAGCGTTCGGAACACGCAGGTACAGACAGGTGAGATCCATATCGATCACCAGGTGTCTGCCTCTGACGTCCCAGGCCTCCAGGATGAAGATGACGTTCGCGTCAGTTCCCAAGCAGGCACAGACCAGATGAACCTCTACGTGAATCCAAACGTGGATGCATTTGGCGATCAGCGTGTCCGTCAGGCCATCTCACATGCCGTCAACCGAGATGCAATCATCGAAGTGCAATATGACGGGCTGGCAGAAGAGGCATACAGCATCTTCCCCGAGTGGCACTGGGCATACGATGACGATGCGGTGACGAAGTATGAGCACGATCCGGAACGTGCCGAGGAGTTACTTGACGAAGCCGGATATCCCGACTTGGAGTTCACCGCCCGGGTGACCAACGAGTCCCAGTTCACCGATCACGCCCAAGTTCTGCAACAGAACTTAGCACAGGTCGGCGTGGACATGGAAATCGATACCATGGAGAAATGGACGGCCTGGGAGCCGTTCCTCCCTGATTCCTGGGACAACGACCCACCAGGGCCAGAAGAAGACGACGAGGCGCTCGTTGAAACGATCGGCTACGGGTTTGACCCAGACATGTACGCCTACCAGACCTACTACGAAGGGGAATTCTTCAACTCCTCGTTCTGGTACGACGAGCAGGTCAACGAGTGGCTCGAAGAATCACGGATGCAGCCGACCGAAGAGGAACAGGCAGAGATTTACTCGGACATACAGGAAGTCGTCACCGAAGAGATCCCCCAGATATACACCGTCTGGCAGAATCGAACCCACGCAATCAGAGAAGAAGTCAGAAACTATCAGGTCCGTCCGAACGGGATGCCTCCCAAAGAGGAGGTCTGGCTCGAGGAAGAGTGAGCTAAAAAGACTCCCCTCATCGCCGTAAAACATCCAAAATACCAGAACATGGCTAACATCTAATATATGGGATTGGGCAACTACGTTTTGAAACGCGTTTTCCTGTTGATACCCGTCCTCTTCGGCGTGTCGATCATCGTTTTCCTCCTGATGAAGATCACACCGGGAGATCCAACGGTGACGATGCTCCCACCAGAAGCACGGTCACCAGAGAATATCCGGCGGCTCGAGCAACGACTCGGGCTCGGCGAGCCGATGCATATTCAGTACCTCCAGTGGCTCGAAAGTGCTATTCAGGGTGACCTTGGACAATCACACTCCACACGCGAACCAGTCACAGATCGGATTGCGAGAGCCATTTGGCCAACGGTACAGCTTGGTCTCATCGCCCTCATCATCGCGACACTTATCGCGATACCAATGGGTGTCCTCGGCGCCGTGTACAAGGACACGTGGGTCGACCACTTCGGCCGCGTGTTCGCGTTCCTCGGTATCAGCATGCCTGGCTTCTGGATGGGGATTATGATTATTCTCGTATTCTCGCTGTTCTGGCAGGGCTGGTTCGGATTCCAGTTAATCCCATCGGGGGGATATGCATCCCCATCCGATGGCATTGTCGAATGGCTCAGACACGTCTTGCCGCCTGGAATCACCCTTGGCGTCGGATATGCAGCGTTGACAGCACGTCTCACTCGATCATCGATGGTCGAAGTACTAAACGAAGAGTACGTCGAGACGGCGCGTTCGAAGGGTGTTAAAGAGAAATCTGTGATCATGGTTCACGTCTTCCGGAACTCACTGATTCCAGTCATCACGGTAATGGGGCTCCAAATTGGCTTTTTGATGAACGGTTCGATCGTCATCGAACAAGTTTTCCAATGGCCGGGGCTCGGGCTGCTTCTCTATGATGCAGTCATCTCGTCTGACATCCCGATGTTACAGGGAGTCGTACTGTTCGTCGCTATCGTGTTCGTCTTCGCGAATCTGGTAGTCGACGTGTTGTATGCGTATCTTGACCCACGAATCAAATATGATTGAACTAGACGCACTCGACGGGGTGAACGGACGTGGCTACTGATACGTCTGTGTACAACGAACCGTCGCTTGGCGAGCGAATGAGACAGCGTTGGACGACCACAAAGGGGGTCTACAGTCGGCTCGATTTGTCGGCGAAAATCTCTTTCTGGATCGTCTTGTCGCTCGTCATCATCGCGATACTTGCTCCCGAAATTGCACCATACCACCCGTCACAGGAACATTACGACCGATCGCTCGTCGGACCGTCTCTCCAGCACCCACTGGGAACGGACTTGACCGGGCGTGACATCCTCTCCCGGATGATCTATGGGGCCCGCATCTCGCTGTTCGTGGGCATTGCAGCGGTAACCCTTGCGATGGCAATCGGCGTACCAATCGGTGCCGTAGCAGGATACCTCGGAGGATGGGTCGACGAAGCACTGATGCGCTCGATGGACATCGTCATCGCGTTCCCAGCGCTGGTGATCGCACTTGCCCTGATTGGAACCATCGGAGCGAATTTACAAAACGTCATCGTCGTCATCGGCGTCGTCTACTCCCCACAGTATGCGAGACTGATACGCGGGGAAGTCCTCTCGGTAAAGGAAGAAGAGTACGTTGAGGCTGCAAAGAACACCGGACTCAGCCATGGCCGGATTCTGGGCAAGCACGTGATACCAAACGCGATGGCTCCGGTGTTAGTCCAGGCAACGTTTCACGTCGCGACGGCGATCCTGTTCGAGGCATCGCTGTCGTTCCTGGGTCTGGGGATCCAGCCACCGACTGCAACCTGGGGTGTGATGATCTCGAACGGACGAGACTATCTCCCCACCCAGTGGTGGATCTCGACGTTCCCCGGTATCGCGATTATGATCGTTGTGTTAGCGTTCAATCTACTCGGAGACGGTTTGCGTGATGAGTTCGACCCACGAGACAGCACTGAAGGAGGACCGCAGGTATGAGTAGCGACAACCACGAGAGAACTGAATCGACCGAATTGGGCGAGGAGAAGGCATCGGAGAGTCGCCCGATCACAAAAGGGAAACACGGGACCTACAGCGTTCCACCAGAAGACGGAGAGGAGTCCCTGTTCGGTGACCCGAGCGAAGCGCTGTTAGCTGCTCGAGACATGCGCACGTATTTCGACACGGAAGAAGGCGCAGTAAAAGCCTCCGATGGGATTTTGCTTGACATACATGCAGGAGAGATCGTCGGACTCGTCGGTGAATCCGGCTGTGGAAAGAGTGTCACCAGTCGGTCACTCATGCGACTCATCGAATCTCCGGGGTACAATCCGACCGGGAGTATCTACTTCAACGGTCGAGATCTTATGGACCTCTCGAACGAAGAGATTCGCCAAATTCGAGGGAACGAGATTTCGATGATCTTCCAAGAGCCGATGTCGGCACTGAATCCAGTATTCACCATCGGGTGGCAAATCGGCGAACCGCTTCGGGTTCATCAAGGCATGTCCAAAGCAGAGGCTCGCGAAGAGGCAATCGAACTCATGCGGCAGGTTGGAATTCCGAGTCCCGAAGACCGCGTCGACGATTACCCTCACCAGTTCTCCGGTGGCATGCGCCAACGAGCAATGATTTCGATGGCGCTGGCGTGCAAGCCGGACTTGCTCATTGCCGACGAGCCGACGACGGCACTCGACGTCACAATCGAGGCACAAATCCTCGAGCTCATCACCGATCTCAACGAGCGACGGGATATGGCCGTCCTGATCGTGACCCACGACCTCGGTGTCGTCGCCGAAACCTGTGATAAGGTGGCAGTGATGTACGCCGGACGGATCGTCGAGTACAGCGACGTCGAGACCATCTTTGCAGATCCACGACACCCGTACACACGTGGGTTACTCAGCTGTATCCCGAATCCGGCCGATGAAGACCAAGACCTCGACCCAATCGAGGGGCAAGTCCCCAACCTGGCCAACCCACCAGAGGGGTGTAACTTCGTCGAGCGCTGTCCGTATGCGACAGACGAATGTTACTCGGTCGACCCACGGCTTCGGGAAGTCGGCGATGACCACTTTAGTGCCTGCATCTGGGAGGATCCAGCATGACCGACAATGGGCTTTTTCGCACGGAAGCGCTGACAAAGCACTTCATCGCCGATGACACCCTGTTAAACAAACTGCTTCCCGGCCGGGGTGTCACACGGGTGCGGGCCGTTGATGGGGTGGACCTCACTGTACAGGACGGGGAGATTCTCGGATTGGTCGGTGAGTCTGGCTGTGGAAAGAGTACACTCGCTCGGATCGCGCTTCGACTCATTGAGCCGACCATTGGTGATGTCTACTACAAAGGAGAGAATATCACCGAATTCGGACAAAGAGAACTCCAGCAGTTCCGGGGTGAGGCGCAGATGATCTTCCAGGATCCGTTTGCGTCACTGAACCCGCGTTACAGTGTCTCGAAAACGCTCACGGAACCAATGAAGGTCCACGGTATCGGCGATTCGAAAACAGAGCGGCGTGCCAAAGCGGCGGAGTTGCTCGAGAAAGTCGGGCTCAGCGCCGAATTTATCGACCGAAGTCCTCACGAGTTCTCTGGCGGTCAGCGCCAACGAATCTCGATTGGACGGGCCCTTGCCGTTGAACCACAGTTCATCGTCGCGGACGAACCGGTATCTGCACTCGACGTGAGTGTCCAGGCACAGATTTTGAATCTGTTAGACAAACTCCAATCGGAGATGGGCTTGTCGATGCTGTTTATTTCCCATGATCTCAGCGTTGTTCGGCGGATCTGTGACAGGATTGCGGTGATGTACCTCGGTGAAATAGTCGAGGTCGCACCGACGAAAGAACTGTTCGCCGATCCAAAACACCCCTATACCCAGGCACTCCTCTCGAGCGTTCCGATTCCCGACCCGACGGTGACCCAAGACCGAATCGAACTGGTTGGGGACGTCCCCACGCCCATCGACCCACCGAGTGGCTGTCGGTTCCACCCGCGATGTCCGAAAGTGATTCCGCCCGAAAACTGGGATGGAAGCCAAGATGGCTGGCGAACGGTGTTGCAGTTCAAAGACCGACTCAAAAATGACGAAATCGACCCGGAAGCAGTCGGTGACCAGATTGAATCACAACGTGAACGGGCGACTGATGAAGACATCGCCCAGGCGATTTACACCGAACACATCGACGAAAGTGGGATTGGAGATCAGCGCACCCGCCAGTACTCTGAAGCGGTCCAGACGCAGGTTATGAACGCAATCACGGACCTCGTCGATGGTGAACGGACCGCTGCAATTGATGCACTGGACGAGTACGAAAGCGTCTGTGAGACCCGTATCCCAGAGCAACGCACAGACGCAGAAAGACGGATAACCTGCCACCTCGAGGATCCAGCGATCGATACGACCCGACTGGGCGAAAGGAGTACCGACCGCGTTACAGTTGCCCTCGAGCAGTCTGGAGAGACCGATGAGTGACAGTCGAAAAAATACAGCTGAGAACAGTGTCTTCCCACTGCTCTTTCGGGCGCTCACTGCGGTGATCGACGATGAGGAGGGGACGTTTGCCGATCCATCCTCAAAGAACCGAATGCGCGAGGCCTATCTTGCGGCGACGACGACCGAACAGCGAGCAGCGTTCGAGCGAGCGATCACCAACGAAGAAAACCCGGACCTCGTTCGAGAAGTACTTGAATCAGTGCAAGCCGAATGTGCCCAGGCAAACACATCGATAACGTTGCTCCACGATGCCAGCTTCGAGGTCTCAAGCCGCGATGCATCCCTCTATACCTTTCTCGCGACCGAAGATGCTGAGGCCACTGCTCACCTCGAGCCACCAGCACGTCTCGAATCCGACATCGAAGACGGACTCACTGCAGGTCTCAAAGAAGACTACGAGCGAGCGTCAGATTGCTTTGAGCGAGCCCTAGAGGCAGCCGTCGAAGACGACGGGCGGTTCGTCGCGAGCGTGCTTGCGGCCTGGGCGGCCTTCCAATGTGGGGAAGATGATCGAGCCCTCGAGTTGGTCAAACGCGCAGCCTCCATCGAAACGGAATCGATCGCCGCCCGGATGATCGGAGTCGCGATCAGCCACCCCAGTACAGAGCGGTTTCGAAGCGGAGCCCTCGGCATCAGGCTGTTTCTTCGCCACACGATTGCTTGTCCGGGAGACTCGAGTGCGACCCTCGAGATTGGCTATCCGACGTCATCGGATCCAGAGTGGGTCACATTGACCCAGCCGTACGTCTTCCCAAAACTGGCCACACGCCAAACAGTGCGGCTCCGACTCACCGGAACGTTCGACGACTTCCCGCAGGTGCATGGCTACTATGTCGCACTCGGTATCGTGGACATTGTCGATAACACCTCGACCGATGTAGTAGACGTTCTCCTGAGTGGGCCCGTGACGGCCGACGCTGAAGAACGACTCGAACTCTCCTGAATAGAGTTCGCGATTCAGTTGTGATCAGCGAGTGTTGACTAGTGGTCCGGCCACACGGCTGCACGGACGTTTGCGATTGCATATCGCCCCTCGTCGTCTTCAGGCCAACTGCGTCCCCAGAACCCTTCTGTATCGTTTTCTTGCCAGAACTCCATCTCGAGCGTACGCCCTCGTTCGCTGGCCTCGCTATATACGGATTTGTCGGTGTTATCGACGAGTTCCCTTGAGAGCAGGTCAACGATCTCGAACTCATCGAACAGCGAACTCGAGTCGCGGTTTCCATCGTAGTAGGGGTCGTCCACACAGTCCCAGTCTTTTGCAGTATCTGGTGTCACCGTTCGGTCGTCGAAGTGAAACACGTCACCATGGGTGAGATAATGCACGAGCATATCCTCGAGGTGGAGGGCATCGCTTCCAGTGGACACCTCGTAAGCTTCTGAAAGATCGACGATGGTGACACCACCTTCGCCACAGACCTCTCCAGCGTCTGCTTCGGGGTCAAAGATGAAGCCCGTATTCTCATCAACACCGTACCCGATCTCGTTTCGCTCGATCCCGGTGTCGGGATCCTCGTGCCACATCGCCCGGACGAGTCTGCCGAACCGGCCACGCTCCATGAAGTGTTGATCACATAGCCCCTCCTCTAAGAAATCAAAGCCATCCGTCAGAAAGACGCGATGGTCGTCATCGTCATCGTACGTATCCTCGTAACTCACACCGTCTTTCAGGGCACCAAAGCTCTCACCGGCACCGATCATCGGGTCACACATCATGCCCGCTCCCGCACTCGAGCCCGCGATGACTCCACCGTCGTCATAGACGTCGTAGACCGCCTGGCCAACCGGTGTCAGGCCTCCGTCCTCATCGGTGAGTGCGTCGATGATGCGTAGCTGGTTGCCACCGGTGAACATGAGTAAAGTGGCATCTCGAACGCGATCAGCCCACGTCTCAGAATGCGCGTTATCAACCCATTCGGATTCGTCCTCTGTGGTGTCGGGATCGTCTTCAGTCGCGACCTCAATGATGTCAATCTGGTCTTCCGGGACTCCGTAAGCGTTGAAGTCGTCGCGAAACGCCTCAGCACTTGTGGTCGGTGTCCCGCTGGCTGTTGGAAAGATCGCTAATTGAACGTCGTCTTCGCCCCCTCCCAGGTCTATGAGTTTTTCGTGAAGAATCTCATTTTCAGGTTCGAACCTCCCACCGATGGGGACCAGTACGCCAGGGCCACCGATACTGGCGCTCGCTGTCGGTGAGCCCAGTGCCATCCCTACAGCGGTGAGGGTAGCCCCCTGAACAAATCGACGCCGCCCGAGATTAGTGGTACACGATTCAGTAACTGAGTCATTGTTATTGCCACCCATGACAATTTATCACGCGACATAGTATTTCAAACACAGACATATAGCTTACTATTATTGTTCTTATAGCGAAGTAATCTGGGGAAGAATCACACTGAAAAGGAAGAGTAATTGGTCCAGTTAGGCTACTTTTGTGCAACTCCCATGCAATATACCAGAGAATTTTACTCTTATACCTGAATTGTTATGAAAGACGAGACAGCGGTCTCGACTGTTAGACCAAGTGGGATTTCAGCGCTTCACCGACAACGTCCCGAACCAGTTGGATATGGGTAAGGAGCCATATCAACACGAAAATGCAAACCGAATCACATCATAAAAACAGTCTGACACGGGCGTGTTTAAATCCTACTAACTATCTCAACTCACTTTCATCCAAGTGGACTATACGAATTAGTTATTAACACCGTATTGTGTCTAAAGGACAAGACAGCAGTAAGCGAAAGCCGATTCAGGAGATGGGGTTGAGAGAATCCAGACTGATTGTCGAGAGATGGGTTTACCCCTGATACAAAGGTGTGCTGGGAACGCCTATGTCATAGGTACTATACCAAATTTAAAGACTGATTGAGATAGACTGGGAGGGTAATGGTTGATAGTTCGGAAAAAGGACCCCGAAGGGTAAAAACTGTCCAGACAACGTTCGATATTCTTGATGCGTTGAAAGACCTCGACAGTGCCCCGATCCGTGAACTCAAAGAGCACGTGGATCTTTCGAAAGGCTCTCTCCACACGCATTTGGCGACGCTCTGTGATACGGGGTTTGTAAAAAAAGAGGGAGATGAGTATCAACTCGGGCTAAAGTTCGTCGTCATAGGGGAGTACGTCCGTAATCGCGTCCCAATATATACTGCCGCCAAGGACGAGATCGATAGACTAGCCGAGGAATGCGGGGAATATGCGCACCTGATCGTCGAAGAAGACGGATACGAATTTTCTCTGTATGAGTCTCGAGGCGAAGAGGCGATTGCGACGGACTATCACAGCTTGTTACGCGAAAAGCCCCAGAACCTCCACAACAGCTCGGCGGGGAAGGCTATTCTCGCAAACTTACCCGAGGAACGTGTACACGAAATTATCGACCAGAACGGCCTCCCCGCGTCAACTGAGAACACAATTACGACACGCGAAAACCTATTCGAAGAACTCGAGCGCGTGTCTGAGGCTGGGTACGCCCAAAACGACGAAGAAGAGATGCGTGGGATTCGCGCCGTCGGTGCGCCAATACTGGGCCCAAACGGTGACCTCGTGGGGAGTGTAAGCGTCACGGCCCCCGTTAGCAGATTGTCCGGTGACCGATTCGATGAAGAGATTCCAGAGATGGTGATGCGTGCTGCCAACGTGATCGAGATCAAGCTCGCCACAGGCAATCTCACCGAGTGAGTTCGACCCCGTCTTTAGATGCATTGTACCAGTGGAGCGAACCAGCCCTGGCTCTGATGAGACCAACCGAGGCGTTTTGCTACACAGTCCTCGGTAATTGAGCACCGATTCTCAAATTCAAATTCGTTAATATCCATTAATTTCGACAACCGTGTTGAGTAAGTTACCTATCAATATTGCCACATATGTAATAATTCATACTATATTCCTCGCTGAACCTCGCCCAGCGTTTTTGGTTTCTCAGCGCTGCGCGCTCCTGCCGTGATCATGATCGAATAAAATGTTAGACATAATATATAGCTCCGACCAAAAGTTCACATCAAAAAGTTGTTAATACTTACTTAGTGGATTCATAGCGCTTTCGCAGTCTGCCAAGAGGTTTCCCCTGTAAATCCCATAAGAAATATAGAAGGACTCAGATTTTTATTGAAGAACGTCAGTCCGACCCCCAAGGTTCTCGGGCGTAAAGAAAAATATATTTTAGGTGTCCGAATGATTCACAGACAATCAAATATGGCAACCTATTATGCCAAGAGGGCTCTTGAAATACTCCGTGATGAAGGGCCCGTTGAGTTTTTCAAGACGTCCACTTCGTTTGTCGTGCGGAGTACTTTTTCGGAGACCACCATATTAAAACACTCTAAATTACCAGATGATATAATCTTCATTGATCCCGGAGACGTAGATTTCTTCTTGTCATCAAGACCTGTAGAAAGCAAAAAAAGTACTGAGATTATATCTGGTGACTGGGATTGTAGAGTGTTGGATAAAAATAACTATCCAATACATTCAAACCTAGAAGAAAAATCCAGAATTAGAAGAGAATATCGACCGTCCTTGGTAGATATTAAAAACTGTGACATGTGGGGTTCATTTTATGAAAGATATATAAATGATAAACCATGGAAGGAAACTGGATTTTATAAAGAATTGTGTAGTGGCACAGAAAATAGTAATAAATATGGCAACTCTATCAGAGGAATAGATAAAAGGTTTGAATATAATGACCGTCTTTATAATCAAATAAAAAAGGATGGATGCCAAGCCCACCCTGAGCCACATAAAAACATCCAAATTTTCATCGGTAGGGATGGGAAACTTATACATGGGAGGAAAGGAACACACAGATTTATAATATCAAAATTATTGGGCGTAGATAGAATACCTGTATGGGTACGTGGGAAACATGCTGACTGGCAAGATCTCCGGGACGACATTCATAATAATGGCCTCTCTGAGGAGCATAAAGAGCTACGTGACCACCCTGATCTACAGGATATACTATAGGTATAGTACTCCATTTTTGTGCGTACGGTCCTATAACGACAGTACGCTCTTGTGTAGCACATTGTTGATGGGCCGCTGTCGTGCGGTTCTTCTCTGAGTAACGTGAGCCACAACCCTACGAGAGAGGCGCTCAGACTGGCGGTCGCACCTTCTGGTTAGCTGGCTACAGCTGTATCAACAATCTCCTACGGAAGAGCGAACGACAGTATCTGGTAATGGGGTTGACCTTTATATATTGTTCTGCTGTATTGTCTGGGAAACGTGACGTCGGACCTAGAACCGGATGGCCGGACCCCACGCCGCTTTCTGGAGCCACCGGAAGATACTGATGGGACAGCCGACTTCGAAGAGCCCTCTATCGATGACTTTGAGATCTCTTCCCACTCGGAACCGATTTTCATCACCCAAATAAAGGGTAATCTCGACTTGGAAACACAACTGCTTCGCTACCTCGATCAGGGTCTTTCGCCGGAGGAAGCGGTCGGAAAGCTCAACCTCTACACCGGAAATGTCCCGTTCTGGGGTCTCGAAAAGAGCTGGTACAAACTCAACGAAGAGGAGGCCACCCGCCTCTTCCTGTACCGGTCTCTCAGCGCCTCAAAGGATTATGTTATTGAGGACGAACTCATGGACGGTGTAGCGGAACACCTCGGATTGAGTGAGGTCGTCACCGAGAACACCATCGAAAGCACCAGCGAGAAGGTTGAAAACCAGATCGGGGCGGACGTCAACCATAGTCTCCGAGATGTCATGGATCAGTTGGAGGGGAATGACGAGATCGCCACGCTTCCCGAACCTGCTTCCGACGGACGCGGTGAACCACCGCTCGTGCTCATCTCACGCGAGATGCGCAAGAGGGCCTACCAGTACATCCAACTGGAGCGCGATCAGTCCCGGGTCACGTATCCAAAGTGGCAGTTGTTCAAGCTGATGGAGATCGCCGGACTGTGCAACATTCACCCGAACGACGCCGAAGCCTCGCTCCGCTTCTTTCCATACTTCTACTACCGCAAACCACCCGGATTCAAAGCCCTCTGGAACCAGTTGCGAGAGCAACTGAAAGAGGAAGACATCTACAAGCTACGGAAGATGTACCTCGCTGCCCTGGGGGAGATGGTCACAGTCATCGATGAGTAC
>LFCJ01001297.1_pt1 | contig 17232 bp, 16 predicted proteins | sample 643141 | NCBI WGS metagenome assembly LFCJ01 (sample SAMN03766243, study PRJNA286221) | soda lake metagenome | biome: soda lake; feature: Kulunda steppe; material: water; isolation source: sample B1-Br-g2 brine of Lake Bitter-1 | place: Russia: Kulunda steppe | collected 2010-07
CTCGCGGCGGCCGTCGCCGACCGCGCCCGCCGAGAAGGTGCGCTCTACCGGACCGTCGGCGTCAAGGCGGTCCTCCCGCCGTACGACGTCAACACGCGCGAGCGATCGCTCCCCGGCCCGGTCGACGATCCGGCACTCGTCGAGGAGATCGCACGCGACCTCTTCGGGGAGTTCGAGACTGACGCCGTGCGAAAACTCGGCGTTCGGGTGGCGAACCTCGAGTTCGCGACGGCGGATCAGGCCAGCCTCGATAGCTGGGAAGCCGACGCTGGCGCCGAACCGGACGTCGACGAGCCGGACGACGAGCCCGAGACCGACGGGTACGAACCCGACCCTGCGAGCGGCCAGGCGTCGCTCACCGACTTCTCCTGACAGTGCGGGGGGATCGGATCGGTCGCGACGAGGCTACGAATCGGCCGAAACGCATAGGCGACTCGAGTATCGATAGGGGGTCGAGCCCCGTGATCCGGCCGGAACAACGAACCTATAAGATTTCGTCTACAACTCCGGAGCAACCGACGGTGTCCTCGTGTCCATGACCGACGACTTCTACGACCTTCTCGGCGTCCCTCCCGACGCCTCTCAGCGCGACATCAAGGACGCGTACCGCGAGAAGGTCCGGCGCTACCATCCCGACGTCAACGACGACGACCGGGCACGGGCGCAGTTCACCGCGATCACGAAAGCTAACGAGATCCTGAGCGATCCGGTCGAACGGCGTGCGTACGACCGCCTCGGGCACCAGGACTACGTCTCGAAACGAACGAGCGGGATCCCGTCACCGAGCGTCTGGGCTACCGACGACGAGTCGGACTCCGACGGATCTGCGACCTCGAGCGAGTCGAGTCGCTCGTCGACGGGTCGGTCGCGGAGTCGAGGGACCACTCAATCGACCTCGAGTCGGTCCGGAGCGGACGCGACGACCACCGATTCGACGGACACGACGGGGTCGTCCGACACCGCGCGGTCGTCGAGCAGGTCGAGTACTAGTCGGTCCGCGAAGCGAACGAGTTCGACGACCACGACGAGCACTACGTCGACGGAAACGAGCTCGCGGTCCGGAACCCGCTCGAGCGACGGGAACGAGGGGAGGACGAACACGAGAGAGACAGGAAAGACGAGTCGATCGACGAGCGGACGGACCGGCGCCGGCCGGCGGACGTCGACCGGGCAGGGGTCGACCGCCTCGGATCGAACCGGGACCACCGCGCGGGCAGCCGGGTCGGCCGCCGGAGCGACCGGGGCCGCAAACACGACCGCTGCCTCGAGCGACGCCGCGTCGGGGGGTGGGACCGGCAGTTCCAGCTCGAGGTCGGTCGGCGGTTCCCGAACGTCGCGACAGCGTCGGTCCGATTCGACGGGGATACTGTACGGGGTCGTCGACTGGTGGCGTCGGCGAAACTTCGCACCTCCGCTGCTCTGGAGTTCGCTGCTGGTCTATCTCACCGGCCTCGTCCACTTCGGTCTCGAGAACGAGTCCGGAATTCGATCGCTAGGGGAGCGGCTGGTCGCGGCCGGGGCCGCCCCGGGCGAGCTTCTGGCGGTGCTCACGAGCAGTCGGTACGGGATCCAGACGCCGGTCAGTTACGTCGTCGGGGTCGAACCGGTCACGCGGCCGCTCGAGCCCCTCGAGTGGTACGCCGCACTCGCCGGCATCGTCGCGGTCGCGGTGGTGATCGTGGGACTCACTCGAGTCGCGTGGCGGGCGGAGCCGCTGGGTCCGATCACGATCGACGAGACGATCGTCCTCGCGTTTGCGCTGGGCCTTTCGAGCTGGCTGCTCGGCGGGCCGTTGCTCGCCGGCGCAACCCTCATGCCGTTTCTCTTCGGCGTGGTCGTCCACTACACCCGACGCCGGGTCGGCTGGACGCCGTCGTACCTGTACGTCGTCCCGTCGCTGGGGCCGCTCGCCGGGCTCGCCGCCGGCTACGCGGGGTACACGACGCTCCCGCTCGAGGTCGTCGCGTTCGTCGTTCTGCCGCTTGCCGGCGGCCTCGCGTTGCCGCTGCGAGCAGCGATCAGGAAACAGTTCGGTCGGTGACGTTCAATCCGGTCGGGACTACCCGACCATCGTCGCGACGCCTTTCGTCTGGCGGTAGTCACGGCCGAGGATCGACTCGAGCCGCGAGACGATGCGCTCGCGGTCGTCCGCGTCCCAGTCGGACGGCTCCCTGATCGGGACGACGAGGAAGCCGCGGCCGCGGATCTCGCTCGCGTGCAGCGTCGCCAGATCCAGCGTGTCGTCGAATTTGTGCCGCTGGGTCGTATATTCACGAAGCAGGTGGTCCGTGGCCCGTTCGCCGACGGGAAGCAGGATGTGGGCGTTGATCGCCCGGAGTTCCGCGTCGAAAAAGCGCTCGAGGGTCTCGTAGTCGTCCGCCGTCGGCTCGTGGCCGTTCGGCAGCGAACACATGTGGACGTAGCTCAGAACGCAGTTCTCGAGCGTGGGCTCGTCGGTCGGCCCGGTAGCGAAGCCGACGTCCCGAAGGACCGCCTGAACAGCGCGTCCGGCCGTGGTTTCGGTGAACGGGACGCCGGTTCGCTTGCCGCCGTGGACGCCCGGATGGTCGCCGACGACGTGAAAGTCAGCGTTGGCGTCACCGTAGCCGAAGACGGCCGTCCGGTCGCCCGCGGCGCTCCGGTCGAACGGCGGTCTGAGTCCGAAGGGATTGCTCGTCCTGTCGGTGACGTTTTTCACGGCAGGGGGTTAGACGAGACGCCGTATAACGGTCGCGATTGCGGGTGATCGGGCCCGATCGTCGACTAGACCGTTCTCGCCATACCAGCTCACCGGTCGATCCCGTCGGCGCCGTTCTGGGCATCCGCGCCGGTCGCCAATGCGGCCTCGAGCGCCCGATCACGGCCCGGCGGGCCTCGGGACCGTCGAGCGGCCACCTCACTCCGCATCGGAGCGCAAGAGCGTGACGGATACGCGACCGACGGCGTCGAAATCCTTCAACCGGTAGACGAGCGAGCGGATCTCCGCCGCCTCGCCGTGACAGAAGACGGCCTCGAGACACCACTCGCCGTGGTGGACGTGGCAGGTCGTGTCGATCTGGCCCTGGAACTCGTGTTGGATCTCGTGGAGGTCGGCGATGATCTCGTCGTGAACGTAATCGAAGACGACCGTCGCGGCGACGGTGCCGCGGGACTCCTCGAGGCGGGTGTGTGATTCGACGTACTCCTGGATCGCCTCGCGGAGCGCGCGGGACCGCGAATCGAGGCCTTCGGCCTGCCAGGTCCGGTCGAACTCCTCGAGCATCTCGTCGGGAACGTTCAGACTGGTTCGCATGACGGACGATTCGCCGGCCGAAGAAAAAGGTTCGACGGTCGCCGCCCGGAGACTCAGCGTCGACTGCGGGCGATGCCGACGGCGAGAGCCAGGATCAACAGGCCCGCGAGCGCGACGTAGATCCAGTCGAGCGTCGCGCTGTGGGACATCACGGCCTGTCGGCCGAGGTAGGCGACGGCGAGCCCGAGCCCTGTGGAGCCATATATCAGCCCCAGCAGGCCTCGATCGTCGAAGTGCCAGCGGCCGACCATCGTCGCGACGATGAGCGAGCCGAGCAGCGAGAGCGTCACGCCGTACTGGAACAGCTGGACGGTCGGCGAGTACGACGTAACGACCCCCAGATCGGTCGGACTGAGTGCGACGTGGGCCGGCAGCGAGACGAGACCCACCGCGAGCGCCGTGGTAACCGAGCCGGCGGTCAGCGACGACCGCCAGACGAGCACGGTGGCGACGACGAACATCGCGAAGATCAGGATCGCCGTCCAGAAGTGCAACGAGAGGATCTCCATCTCGTACTGCAGCACGGTCTGACCGCCCAGGTAGACCTGAATCGGCGTCAGGACCATCCCCAGGACGACGAGCGAGGCGACTCGGTTGTCGACGTCCTCGAGACGCCAGGCGGCCAGCGCGGAGCCGACGATCCCGAAGCCGGCGAACATCGCGACGAACCGGTGGACCCACTCGTAGAAACTCGGAAGGTTCGCCGGGAGCAGGTTGTACGGTCCAGCATCACATTGTGGCCAGTTTGCCTCACACGCGAGCCCGGAGCCGGTCGCCTTCGCGGCGACGCCCAGGAGGATGGTCGCGGCGACGAGCACCAGCGTCGTCGCGAGCAGGTGTGGAAAGCCGAACCGGGCGATCAGCGATCGGAGTGTCGGACGGGTGGGACTGTCGGACGACACGGTCGTTCGCCCGAGGCTTAGGACCACCCGTATTTAGACTTCCCGTGTCGTTCTCGCGTCCCCGGAACGCTCGATGGCCTGCCAGGCGTGCATCCGCAGCACTGCCGGACGACCGGACGGTCGGTCGCCGTGACAGGTCGTCCTTCGCCGGATTCAAGAGCCAGCCACGCCAGCCACGCCACATGGAAAAACGCGAGCGACTCGAGCGCTATCTCGAGGCCCACGACCTCGACTCGGTCTGGTTCGCACGACCGAACTCCTTTGCCTGGCTCACCGGCGGCTCGAACGTCGTCGACCGGGAGACTGACGCCGGAGTCGCGGCCGTCGGCTACGACGGTGCCGACGTCTGTCTCCTCGCGAACAACGTCGAAGCCGAGCGGATCGTCGAGGAGGAACTGCCCGACCTCGAATCGGAGACGGTCACGGTCGAGCAGTTCCCCTGGCACGAGTCCTCGCTCGCGGAGGCGATCGCCGATCGGGCGGGCGACGGGCGAGCGGCCGCGGACGTCGACGTCGCCGGCCTCGAGCGCGTCGATCCGACCCCGCTTCGAGGGCCGCTGACCGATCAGGACCGCGATCGGTACCGCAAACTCGCCAGGGAGACGACGGTCGCCGTCGAGGCCGTCTGTCGCGAGCTTCGGCCGGACGACACCGAACACGAGGTTGCCTCAGCCTTGCGAGTCGCCCTCGCCGCGCGGGCGATCGAGGGTCCGGTCGTCCTCGTCGGTGGGAGCGAGCGGGCCCGACGGTACCGCCACTACACGCCCACCGACGCCGAACTGGGGGCGTACGCACTCGTCTCGGTGACCGCCGAACGGGCTGGACTCCACGCCAGTTGCACCCGAACGGTCGCGTTCGACCCGCCGGCGTGGCTCGAGAAGCGACACGAGGCCGCCGCTCGGGTCGAGACGACGGCCCTGGCCGCAACGCAGGAGGCCGCCGCTCTCCCCGACGGTGCGGACGGCGGAACGGCGGGTGACGTCTTCGCGGCGATCCAGGGGGCCTACGAGGCCGTCGGCTACGCCGGCGAGTGGGAGCGACATCACCAGGGCGGTGCGGCGGGTTTCGCCGGCCGAGAGTGGATCGCGACGCCCGACCATGACGCGACCGTCGAACGACCGATGGCCTACGCGTGGAACCCGACGGTCCAGGGAGCAAAGAGCGAAGGAACGGTGCTGGTTACCGAGGACGGGTTCGACCCGCTGACGACGACCGGAAACTGGCCGATGACGACGGTTTCGGCCGTGGACCGTGACCTCGAGCTCGAGCGACCGGGAATTCTCGAACTCGACGGAGAGTGAGGAACTCGAGCTACGTGTCGTCTTCGTCGTCGGGGTCCGACAGTTCGATCGTCGACTCGTCGTCGGCCGGGTCAGGCGTCTCCTCCGTCGTGTCTGGGTCCTCGAACGAACTGTCGGCCGCCTCGAGCACGTCGGTCTCGTCGACGGTGATCGTCACCGGCTCGGCGTCGGCGTCGAGGGTCGGTTCGACCTCGGCTCCCCGGTCGAGGACGCGGTCGAGCGTGAAGATGGTGTTCAGTTCCTGCTGGACCTGATCGACCACGCCGCCGACGAGTTCGCTCGGCTGGATCGCCGTGTACTCGTACGGGTTGTTGCCGGCCCCCTCGCTGGCCCGTTTCTCCCGCGTGACGCGGTCTTCCTCGTGGAGCTCCGCGAGGGCCTCCCGGACCGTACTCGGGTAGAGTCCCGTCCCCGTCGCGACCTCTTCGGAGGTGCTGCCGGGGTTGTCGAGCAGGTGGACGTAGATCTTCGCTCGCGTCTCGGTGTCGAGGATCCACGAGAGCAAGTCGACGATCCGCCCATCGACCTCCTCCGCCGCGGTCGCCCGGACCCCGTCGTCATCGTCGGCCAGGGCGTCGTCTCCGAGTGGCTGATCGTCACCGCCGACGAGGGCGTCGTCATCGTCTGGCTGTCGGTCCCCATCCTCCCCCCGGTGATCGTCGGTGTCGTCTCGAGCCATATGTCTCGGGTAGGAGGAAGTTTCGCGCGACGTTAAACCTTTGTGCGGGGGTTCTCCCTGCCCGAGCGGACGCCACCGGTGCCACGACCACTTTCGCTTCGGTAGCGTACACCTTTTAGCCCCACCGCTAATACAGGGAGGTGATGACGTCGTTCCAGTCGACACTCGGTGAGGAGCCGGGGATCGCCGAGGAGCTGGCAGAGAACCAGCAGGCGATCTCCATCGCCGAGTTCTTCGAGAAGAACAAGCACATGCTCGGCTTCGACAGCGGCGCTCGAGGCCTGGTGACGGCCGTCAAGGAGGCCGTCGACAACGCCCTCGACGCCGCCGAAGAGGCCGGCATTCTCCCGGACATCTACGTCGAGATTCAGGAGGCCGGCGACTACTACACGCTGATCGTCGAGGACAACGGGCCGGGACTTACGAAGGAGTCGCTCCCGAAGGTCTTCGGGAAGCTGCTCTATGGGTCGCGCTTTCACGTTCGCGAGCAAAACCGCGGCCAGCAGGGGATCGGGATCTCCGCGGCCGTCCTCTACTCACAGCTGACCAGCGGCAAGCCGGCGAAGATCACCAGTCGAACCCAGGGAGAACACGAGGCACAGTACTTCGAACTCATCGTCGACACCGACGAGAACGAACCCGAAATCAGCGTCGAGCGGACCACCAGCTGGGACCGACCCCACGGGACGCGCATCGAACTCGAGATGGAGGCCAACATGCGCGCCCGCAACCAGCTTCACGACTACATCAAGCACACCGCGGTCGTCAACCCCCACGCTCGCCTCGAGTTGCGCGAGCCCGAGGCACACTTCAAGTTCGAGCGGGCGACCGACCAGCTCCCCGAGGAGACAGAGGAGATCCGTCCCCACCCCCACGGCGTCGAACTCGGGACGGTACTCAAGATGCTCGCGGCGACCGACTCACACTCCGTCTCGGGGTTCCTCCAGGAGGAGTTCACCCGCGTCGGAAAGAAGACGTCCGAGTCGATCATCGACGCGTTCCGCGACCGTCACTACGGACGCGAGATGCGCTGGCGGCCGCCCGCGGCTACCGAAGACATCGACCTCCGTACCGTCGTCGCCGAGGCCACGGCGAACAAGGGCCAGGACGCGACGAGTGCGTTCGCCGACGCCATCGCCGACGGCGTCGACGAGCGCGACCGGATCGCCCACCACGAACTGCTCGCAGTCGTCGCTGACGCCGCGGAGGACGCCGAAGCCGAGCACGGAACGACGTTCGGCGAGACCGTTCGCGAGAACGCGGTCGAGGCCGTCTGGCTCGCGCTCGTCGATGTGGCCGAAGACGACGAGGACCGCGAGAGCGCCGACTCGAGGCTCGTCGACGAGATCTACGCCCTCGCGGACGAGGCGACCAGCACCCGGAAAGACGACGCGGTGGTCTACGCGTTCGCCGAGCGACTCGCCGGAACGTTCGCCGACGTGACCGAGGCGGACGTCCGCCATCGACTGACCCAAACGGCACTTCGGGAGGCCGTCGACCGCGCGGCGGACCTCACCGAGGAGTACGACGACGTCGCGTTCGGCGACACCGCTCGCGAGAACGTCGTCGAAACGATCTGGGACGTGATGGCGACGGTCCCCGACGAGCCACCGCTGGTCCGCGAACTCTCGGACGACCGGGACGCCGCCAGCGACCTCGTCGACGCCATGCGCGAGACGGACATCATGGCCCCGCCGACGCGGTGTCTCTCGCCGATCTCCGCCGACCTCATCGAGGCCGGCCTGAGAAAGGAGTTCGACGCCGACTTCTACGCCTCCTCGAGCCGCGACGCGGAGGTCCACGGCGGCGACCCGTTCGTCGTCGAGGCCGGCATCGCCTACGGCGGCGACCTGGAGGCCGAGGGGACCGTCGACGTCCTCCGGTTTGCGAACCGCGTGCCGCTGGTCTACCAGCGTGGGGCGTGTGCGACGACCGACGTCGTCAAGTCGATCGGCTGGCGCAACTACGGGCTCGACCAGCCCGGCGGCTCGGGCCTGCCGAACGGTCCGGCCGTCGTCATGGTCCACGTCGCCTCGACGAACGTCCCGTTCACGAGCGAGTCGAAAGACGCCGTCGCGAACGTTCCCGAGATGGAAGACGAGATCGAACTCGCCATCCGGGAGGCCGCCCGCGAACTCAAAAGCTTCCTCAACAAGCGTCGGTCGATGCAGAAACGCCGGAAGAAACAGAACGTCCTCGGAAAGATCCTCCCCGAGATGGCTACGAAAGTCGCCGAGGTCACCGGCCGCGACGAACCCGACATCGACGACGCCATCGCCCGAATCATGAACAACGTCCTCGTCGAACGCGAGGTCGAAGCGAACGGCGACGCGAAGGCGGTCTCGGTCGTCGTCGAGAACAACTCGAGTACGAGCGAGCACCTCGAGATCACCGACATCGTCACGGCCGAGCCGACGGCCCTCCCCGACGACGTGACCGTCGTCGAGATGGACGGCGAGTGGTTCGTCAAGTGGGACCCCGAGGTCGGGAGCGGTGACGAGGCGACGCTCGAGTACGAGGTCGCGACGGACGCATCGTTCGACCTGAGCGTGAAAGGTGTCGAAACCGAGAAACTGACGGTGAAACAATGAGCACGGACACGGACCAGCAGGCACGAGAACAGTTGATCGATCTCGCGGCGCAGTTTTACGACCAGTTCGAACTGGGCGAGATCCCGCACATGTCGCTTCCGACCCGGACGAAGAACAACATCGAGTACGACGACGACGAGAAGGTCTGGGTTTACGGCGATCGGGAGTCGACCCGGTCGGCCAACTCGGTTCGCGGTGCTCGAAAACTCCTGAAGGCGGTGTACACCATCGAGTTCCTCGCCGACCAGCTCGAGCAGGATCGCTCGTCGACCCTGCGTGAACTCTACTACCTCTCCGAGAGCTGGGACAACAAAGAGGCACAGTTCAACGACCAGGACGAGTCGAACGGCCTGGTCGAGGACTTGGAGATCGTCTCGGGTGTCACCCGCGAAGACTTCCACATGCGTCCAGAGGAGTCGGGGGCGACGATCATGGGTCCGTTACACCTCCGCGAACAGACCCGTCGGGGCGAACGCGAGATTCACTGCCAGGAAGACGTCGGTGAGGGAGGGTATCAGATCCCGAACAACCCCGATACGATCGAGTTTCTCGACTGTGATGCCGACTTCATCCTCGCCGTCGAGACCGGTGGGATGCGCGACCGACTCGTCGAGAACGGCTTCGACGAGGAGTACAACGCCCTGATCGTCCACCTCAAGGGCCAGCCCGCTCGGGCGACGCGTCGGATCACCCGTCGGCTCCACGACGAACTCGGCCTGCCGGTGACCGTCTTCACTGACGGCGACCCGTGGTCGTACCGTATCTACGGCTCGGTCGCCTACGGTTCGATCAAATCCGCCCACCTCTCACAGTATCTGGCGACGCCCGACGCCCAGTTCATCGGCATCCAGCCCGCCGACATCGTCGAGTACGACCTGCCGAGTGATCCCCTGAGCGACTCGGACGTCAACGCACTCGAGAGCGAACTCTCCGATCCGCGATTCCAGACCGACTACTGGGAAGAACAGATCGAGTTACAACTCGAGATCGGGAAGAAGTCCGAACAGCAGGCGCTGGCCTCTCGCGGGCTCGACTTCGTCACGGACACGTACCTGCCAGAACGGCTGGACGCGATGGGCGTCATCTAGAGCTCGAGGCAGTTACGGCGAACCGTATCACCCGGCCGTCGACTCGTTTTCCTACTCGAACCTGCCAGGTGTGCGGTCAGTGCTCGTCGAGGACGACCGGCACGCTCCGGTTCGCGACGTCGACCACGAACGCGTCCGTGTCGGTTTCGATCGCCTCGAACGTATCGTAGTGGACGGGCAAGACGAGTTCCGGCTTCATCCGACCGGCGAGGTCCGCGGCTTCGTGGCGGTCCATCGTGTAGGTGCCGCCGATCGGCGGAAGCAGGAGGTCCACCTCGAGGTCCTCGTGGAACGCGAAGGCGTCGGTGTCGCCGGGCCAGAACGCCGTCACGCCGTCGACCGTGACGCCGAAACCACAGCCCTCGCCCTCGAGGTGGTAGGGCGTCCCGTGTTCGTCCGTGTGTGGCCCCGCCGGGTGGTTGAACGCCGGCGTCGTGTAGAGGTCGAGCGGGCCGAGGATGAACGACTCGTCGTCGCGGACGCGTTCGACGTCGTAGGGCAACTCCGCCGGTTGCTCGCTGATCCCGTCGAGTTCGCGAGCCTCGACGGACTCGTGGACGACGACGATCGCGTCGTCGCGGGCGACCCGGCTGATCGAGTCCGGATCGTAGTGGTGGCCGTGTGAGACGAGCACGAGATCGCCGTCTTCCGGCCGGTAGTCGTCCAGATGGCCGTATCGCTCGGGGCCGGGATCGACGTAGATGACGACGCCGGTCCGTCCCTCGAGTCGGACGCTCGCGAGCCCGAGCCAATCGACCGTGATCGCGCCGAATCTGACAGTCATCGACGGTCCTACGACCGGCCGAATCGAAAAAGATTCGACTCTCAGCCACCGTTGCGATAGCTGGCCACCGACTGATTCGGCTTGGACTCGTATGTAGCGTCGTCCGCAGTGCTCCACGAGGTGCGCGTAACTGACATTATTAATAAGTACATAACCGGAATAGCTATAAGCTTCTCGGCGAACCGCTTATAAAGTAGGCGAAACAGTTATATGGTTTTCGGCCTTACCATACGTTAGGCGAGGCGACCGGGTTTCTTCTGGCTACCCCACCCGGGAGCCCCGAGTAACCATCCCGATACACCATGACAGATACGAACCTTCGAACCTACGAGAACGAACGAACGGACGAACGAGAAGACGAAACGACTGCCCGGGTCGACGAGCAAGAGCACTGCCCGGAGTGTGGCGGCCGACTCGTCTCGGACACCGAACACGCCGAGACGGTCTGTGGCGACTGTGGGCTCGTCGTCGAGGAAGGAGAGATCGACCGCGGTCCCGAGTGGCGCGCGTTCGATTCGGCCGAAAAGGACCAGAAGAGCCGCGTCGGCGCCCCGACGACGAAGATGATGCACGACCAGGGCCTCAGCACGAACATCGGCTGGCAGGACAAAGACGCCTACGGTCGGGCACTCTCGAGCCGCCAGCGTCAGAAGATGCAGCGCCTGCGCACCTGGAACGAGCGCTTCCGTACCCGTGACAGCAAGGAGCGCAACCTCAAACAGGCCCTCGGCGAGATCGACCGGATGGCGAGCGCGCTGGGACTGCCGGAGAACGTCCGCGAGACTGCCTCGGTCATCTATCGGCGTGCCCTCGAGGATGACCTCCTCCCGGGCCGGTCGATCGAGGGCGTCGCGACGGCCTCGCTGTACGCTGCCGCCCGCCAGGCCGGCACGCCGCGCAGCCTCGACGAGATCTCGGCGGTCAGCCGCGTCGAGAAGATGGAACTCACCCGGACCTACCGCTACATCATCCGGGAACTCGGCCTCGAGGTCAAACCCGCCGACCCGGAACACTACGTCCCGCGGTTCGTCAGCGACCTCGACCTCTCGGACGAGACCGAACGGATGGCCCGCGAACTGCTCGAGTCGGCTCGCAAGGAGGGCGTCCACAGCGGCAAGTCGCCCGTCGGCCTCGCCGCCGCTGGCGTCTACGCCGCGGCGCTGTTGACCAACGAGAAGGTCACCCAGAACCAGGTCAGCGAAGTCGCGAACATCTCGGAGGTCACGATCCGAAACCGCTACAAGGAGCTGCTCGAGGCGTCGGACTCGGCTGCACCGGCGTAATCACCGGTTTCCCGAGACGAAACAGCTGTCGAACGACGTCGACGACGTTCACTTCAGTCGGGTGGTGTACTCACGTGGTGTTGTCGCTCGAGATGCGACACGGGTCGACTGACAGTTTTCGCGGGAGTGTGCGCCCGTGAGCGGACGTCCGCGGTAAGGTTTTTGACTGCTCCCGTGTAAGGGACTACCATGGATGAAACGAGCGTCCGACTCTTGTGCCCCGAGTGTACGAAAAACTGGCAGACGGCACCGGGCAACCTTCCAGCATCCGCCGAAATGTTCCACTGTCCGAACTGCCACGCGTCCCGGCGGACGGCCGAATTCATGCGGACGGATCACGACCTCCAGACCCTGAAACAGCTCGGCTAGTTCGGGTCGAGCCATCCGCTTTTGTATGCCGGTAACCGCTCACGTCCACTTACTGGCGCGACCGTACCCACACCGTCGTTCGGTCTCGAGGATACGCGTAAGCCAACCATACCACGCCGCCAACGCTGTAACACCAGATTACGGGCGTTAGTGAATCGGTGACAGGGACTTCCTGTGAACTGTTTCAGCGAACAAATTCTCCGTATCCTGTTTGCCGACAAAACGGACTGTCGCGGCGGTCTATATGGGTCGTGTGGTAACGCGACTCAAGATAATAATATAACCCTGCAGTGGGTATGACTGGATGCCTATGAAGAAGCAGGAGCTCATTCACCTTCACGGCCTTCTTGCCGAAGTATCGAACCAGTGTTCGGAGTGGGACAACTGTCGAATCGACCTCGACGAGTACGAATCGCTCGGAATTCGACCGACATCGATCCACAAATCGAAAACAGATCACAAAGCTGCTGTTTTTGCGCTGGCTGGCGGCATCACGACGAACATGCGCGAGGGCGAACAGGAAGCCGTCGCCGCCACCGCTGACTGAACGAACCGACGTATCCTCCGATGTGCCAGACGGATACTGGCCAGACTCATCTCCGAACCGGACGAAACGGTCCGCAGTCGGATCGATGAACGCAACCGAACCCGCATAAACCGACCGAAATACCGCCTTACTCGACGAGGTCTTCGAACTCGGGAAGGATCTCTTCGTCTTCGTCGTCCTCCGCTGTATCCTCGGTCTCTTCGGTGGACGACTCCTCAGCGTCACTCTCCGACTCGTCGTCCGCTTCGTCCTCGTCATCGTCCTCTAACACGTCGACTCGCTCGACTTCGAGCGGGATGTTCTCGAGGCGCTGGCCGATCTCCTTGCGGGCGATACGCGAGGCGTGTTCCTCGCGCTCGACGTTGAAGACGGTCATCTCCAGCTCTAACGCGACGAGCGCTTCGTCGGCCGCGATGAACGCGGGTGGGAGTTCCTCTCCCGACGGGGAGGTGCGTTCTCCCATGTTGATCTCGACGTAGTTCAGGTCAGGGTTCAACATCTCTCCCGTCTTGGAGATGGCGATGCGGATCGCCTCGTCTTCTGTCTCAACGTCGAATACCGGCACGGCAGCTTCGACGACAACCCTGCAGTTCATACCATGATATTGTGTCGCCTACAGTATCAAGGTTCGCCTCCCGACCCGTTCGTCGACCGTAGCTGTGTAGGCGCGCTCTCGGCTGCGCTGCGGTCGTCGTGGACTGTGACGTCGCGGTTCGAAAGGCACAAGCCGGCGCTCCCGAACTCCCGGACGATGGAAACCGGGCAGTTCCCGATCGACGACCTCCCTGGCGGGCTCGATCTCTACCGGACGCTCGAGAGCGGACAGACCTACCTCTGGCACCGCGACGATGGCGAGATGTACAGCGGGACGCCCAGCCCCGAGTCGTGGTACGCCACGGTCGTCGACGGGGACGTGATCCGGGTTCGAACCCGAAACGGGATACTCGAGTGGGAGTCGACGACGGACGCCGACCCGATCGTCCGGCGGCTGGTACGACTCGAGGACGACCTCGAGGCGATCGTCGCGGCCGCCCCCGACGACCCCCTGGTAGCCGACGCCTACGACGCCCACCGGGGGATGCGACTCGTCGAGGATCCGCCGTTTGGCTGTCTGATCTCGTTCATCTGTTCGGCCCAGATGCGGGTCAGTCGGATCCAGTCGATGGTGTCGGCGCTGGCCCGCGAGTACGGGGACGAAATCGCGTTCGAGGGCCGAACGTACCACGCGTTTCCGACGCCAGCACAACTCGCGAGCGCGACCGAAGCCGAACTCCGTGAGCTGGGACTTGGCTACCGTGCCCCCTACGTCGTCCGAACGGCTGAGCTGGTCGCCGACGGCGGCGCACATCCGGCCGAAGCGCGCGACCTCGAGTACGAGGCCGCCCGGGAGTATCTCACGCAGTTCGTCGGCGTCGGCGACAAAGTGGCCGACTGCGTGTTGCTCTTCTCGCTGGGGTTCGACGAAGCCGTCCCGCTCGACACCTGGATTAAGTCGGCGATCGAGGAGTACTACCCCGACTGCGACCGCGGGTCGTACGCCGAGACTTCGCGGGCGATTCGCGACCGACTCGGCGGCGAGTACGCGGGGTACGCACAGACGTACGTCTTCCACCATCTCCGGACGGGCGACTAACACCTCCCTTCCCCGCCCCTTCTCCGACGGCAGCCGGGACGCTGCGAGCAGGTCGCCATCGCGGAGCCGGTGGGAGGGGGGTACGTCGCGTGTGTAACTGTCGCACGACGATCGTCAGCCAGCCGACAGCCAGGCGTCAGACGAACGGGATTTTTGCCGGTCGCGGCCGACGTCTCGATTATGACAGACCGAACCCGGGCACACGTCTTCGTCTCCGGTACAGTGCAGGGCGTCTACTACCGTGCGACCACTCGCGATACGGCCAGCGATCGGGGCGTCGACGGCTGGGTGAAGAACCTCGCGGACGGTCGCGTCGAGGCAGTGTTCGAGGGTACCGACGCCGACGTCGAGTCGATGGTCGAGTGGTGTCACGAGGGGAGCCCCGCGGCCGACGTCGACGACGTGGACGTGAGCTACGAGGAGCCCCAGGGCCTCGAGGGGTTCGAGATCCGCTACGAGTGAGCGGCCCGTCCGAGAGCGATCACTCGGCGCGGGCTACCGAGGGCTAAATCGGTTCGTCCGGTTCCCGCTCTCGGAGTCGTCACCAGCCTCCCAATCGTCGCCCCCGTCACCGTGCCACTCGCTTCGGTCGTCGTAGATGTCGATGTGGTGGACTGCGGCCGGCGAGAGGAGGCGATTGCCCTCGAGTTCGATCCAGCCGTTGGCGTGGACGACGATCGGCCCCTCGTAGAGGGGGGCGTCCGCGTCGACGGCGTCGTAGACGACGACGTCGTGGTACGCTCGCGTGAGGGGGTTCAGATCGTCGCCGACGATCGATTCGGTGGAGGCAAACGGCGGGAACATCGTCCCGAGATGACAGCCTGGGCGGACATAAGTGGTGTGGACGCCGCTCGAGGACGCACTCCTCGACGTGTCCGACAGGACGATCGGCCCCGACCGGACGACCAGCCCTCCGCAATCTTCAACGGTCGCCCGGTCGAACCGTGTCGTATGATTACAGGCGAGCGGATGGGCGCCGTCGACGAGAACGCCGAGGCGCTCGGGGTCCCGCGAAAACAGCTGATGGAGTCGAGCGGCCACGCCGTCGCCCGGACGATTCGTGAGGTCGCCGAACCGGGCTCGAGCGTCGTGGTCGTCGCCGGGCGGGGAAACAACGGCGGCGACGCGTTCGTCGCCACGCGATTTCTGGACGACTACGACGTGACGACGCTCCTGCTCGGCCGGGCCGAGACGATCGGTACCGAGATCGCCCGCGAGAACTGGGACGCACTCGAGCGCGCTGACTACGAGGTCCGCGAGGTGACCGACTCCCGGAGCCTCGAGCTCCCCGACTGTGACGTGATCGTCGACGCGATGCTCGGGACCGGGATCAGCGGCGACCTCCGTGAGCCGGCCGCAAGCGCCGCGCGGGCGATCGACGAGACCGACGCGACCGTCGTCGCGGTCGACGTCCCGTCGGGCTTCGACGCCGACGGCGGCGACCACGCCGACAACGGGATCGTCGCGGATCACGTCGTTACCTTCCACGACACGAAGCCGGGCCTCGAGCGCCTCGAGGCCGACGTCACCGTCGCCGACATCGGCATTCCCGCCGCCGCAGAGGAGTTCGTCGGCCCCGGCGACGTGCGTCTCGCTCGTCCCGACGACCGGGCGGGGCGACCGTACGTCATCGGCGGCGGCCCGTACACCGGCGCACCCGCGCTGACCGCCCAGGCGGCGCTCCGTGCCGGTGCCGAACTCTCGTTCGTCGCCGCACCCGAGGTCGTCGCCGGCGAGATCCAGGGCTACGCCGAGGACCTGATCGTCCAGCCGTTCGACGGCGACCACCTCGAGCTCGACCAGCTCGACGACCTCCTCGAGACCGCCCGGACGTACGAGAACGTCGTCGTCCTCGGCCCCGGACTCGGCACCGAAGACGAGACGCTCGAGGCCGCACGGACCTTCCTCGAGTCCTACGACGGCCGAGTCGTCGTCGACGCGGACGCACTCGCGGTCGTCCCCGACGTCGAGACCGACGCGACGCTCGTCTGTACGCCCAACCGGGCCGAACTGGCACGGATGGGCGGGCCGGAGGCCGACGACCTTCGAGCGGTGGCCGACGAGATCGAGTCCTTCGCGGCCGACCTGGGCCACGTCGTGCTCGCGAAAGGGGCCGACGACGTCATCACGGACGGCGAACGGACTCGTATCAGCCGCTCGGGAACCGTCGGGATGAAAGTCGGCGGGACGGGCGATACCCTGGCCGGCATCGTCGCTGCCGTACTCGAGTTCGCCGACCCGCTCGAGGCGGCGGCAGCCGGCGCCCACGTCAACGGAATTGCCGGCGAACGACTGGCCGACCGCCAGGGCCACGGCTACCTCGCCTCGGACGTCCTCGAGGAGATTCCTGCAGCGCTGTGGGGTGATGACGATGAGTGAGACCCCCGAAGCCGACGGGGAGGCCGGAGCCGACGACCTCACTCACACGACCGACGAGGGCGTCGTCCAGATGGTCGACGTCGGCGACAAGCCGGACAGCGAGCGCCGGGCCGTCGCGGCCGGTGAGATCCGCCTCCAGCCCTCGACGATCGAGGCCATCCGGGCCGATCAGGTCGGCAAAGGCGACGTGCTCGCGACGGCCCGCGTCGGCGCGATCCAGGCCGTCAAACACACCTGGGAGACGATCCCGATGTGCCACCAGATTCCGATCACGAACGTCGACACCGGTTTCGAGTTGCGCGACGACCGGATCGAACTCGAGGTCGGGGTCGAGACGACCGGCAAGACCGGCTGCGAGATGGAGGCCCTCGAGGGCGTGACGAC
>LFCJ01001298.1_pt1 | contig 17226 bp, 13 predicted proteins | sample 643141 | NCBI WGS metagenome assembly LFCJ01 (sample SAMN03766243, study PRJNA286221) | soda lake metagenome | biome: soda lake; feature: Kulunda steppe; material: water; isolation source: sample B1-Br-g2 brine of Lake Bitter-1 | place: Russia: Kulunda steppe | collected 2010-07
CCAAGCAACTCTATGAAGGCAAAACCTATCAACAAATAGAAGATGAAACCAGTACAAGCGCCACCACGATCGCCAGAGCCAACAAGATGTTAAAAAGCGACATTGGCATGGTGAAAAAGGCGTTTGAAAAAAACAAACAATAAAGGAGGTTTTTCATGGCGTTTTTGTTATCAGAGCTAACGCTTAAAAGCAACGATTTTAAACACATGAAAAAAATTCCAAAAGTCCATTCAGGTGAAGGCAGTAACGTCTCACCGCATTTATCATGGGACAATGCGCCAGAGAACACGAAGGCCTTTGCGCTAATTGCTTATGATCCTGATGCACCGTTGATTAAAAACGGGGAAGTAGGGTTTGTTCACTGGTTACTTTATAACATTCCCGGCGATGTGCGTGAGCTTAAAAAAGGCAGTGCCCCCTATACACAAGGCGACAATGACGGCAATCAACGCGACTACGTGGGTCCCATGCCGCCTAAGGGGGATGGGCCCCACCTTTATTATTTCATGTTGATTGCACTTGATAAGGATTTAAACCTTCAAGAAGGCTTAACCATGCAAGAACTCTTAAAACACATTGAACCCCATGCGCTTGGCATGACCCGTTTAGTTGGTAAGTACGAGCGTTAAATATACCTTAGTAGCACGCTCTAGTGCTTGAAAACCTTTGCAAAACAGGAATTCTTTGATATACTCAAGTAAGGGGATTTAAGCAACAAGTGCACTAAAGGAGCGGGTTGCTTTGTGGATAAGTAATAGTAAAAAGGTTTTTAAACCGCAGAAGCACGCTATGCGTGCTCTTTTCTGCGGTTTTTATTATTTTGTAAAGAAACTTTACAACGAGGGGTTATGTAATGGTAAAAAAAACACCAGATGATTATATTGCTGAATGTATGAATTATTATAATGTTGAAAATGTAAGTGATTTAAGCATAGAGCAATTAAAGTCTTATATTTTTTCAAAAAAGTTATTTAGTATTTTAGAACGAAAAATTAGGTTAAGGTTTTTAGATTTAAAAGATAATCCTGACTTATTTAATAATAATTATCACAAAAAGAATGGCTCTAATGATAAAGATGAAAATTCAGTTAATCAAAGAGAGACTTCCTTAGCATCTTTGAATCAAAAAGAAAATCTAATATATAACAAAAATACAGAAACTTCTTTTGTTAATTATAACGATGATAATTATCAAGATAAACCTAAAATTGAATTTAGAAAAGACATCTATGAAAAAAGTTTAGATATAATTGATAACAATATTCGGGATAATGAAAAATATTATAGAACCAAAAAGAGGTTTTTGAAATTAAAAGATGTTTTAAAGGCAATCATTAAAAATTTTTATTATTGTGATGAAGATTATATGTCTTTTTATGAATTATATAATAGACTTCAGACCGATTTTAAAATAGTTAGTCTTAATAGAAATAATTTGATAAAGCTTTTAAATGATTATTTTGAAACACATCATGTGTATGATATTAGATGTGAACAGGCGATACAAACTTTTATTAATAAACTAGAGAAAGAGTCAAATACGGCAATTGATGTATCTTATAATGTATTAACGCGCATTCACGCCAAATACGGTATAGATGAGATTTATTTTCTGAAGCGTCAAGTTAGTATTTCTGAAGACAAAATTTCAGTTTTAAATGAATATAATGACATAGAAAATATTAACTTGCTCATTCTTGAGAGTGATGAAAACAGGAACAAACTAGAAAAATATGTTTATGCATATTTAAAAGCCTTTGAATATTTTGATTGCAAACCTCAATATAATGCTTTTACTGATACTTTATCGAATATAAATAATTATTTAATTATAGTAGACAATATACTCAATAGTCTTAATGAGATAGTCTCGAATAATATTAATATTAAGCTTAAAGCACTATTTGATAATCCTTTGGTTGAAAAATTAAATGAAAAAGGTATAAGTACAGTATATGATTTGAAAGAAAGATTAACATACAGTTGTTTTGCTGAACTTTTACCAGACTTACATGTTATAGAACAAACAATTGTAACTTTAACAAAAAATATGGATCAAGATTTTATAAGCTATGTTTTCAGACATGTTAATGAGAGAGCAATAACAATACTCAAGAATAGAGCAGAAGGAAAAACATTAAATGAAATTGGAGAAAAACTTCAAATAACAAGAGAGAGAGTTCGACAGATTGAAACAAAAGGTTATGAACAAATTGAAAAAAACCTTAAAGAGGCATTTGATGACAATACTAAGTTACAATTATTATTTGATGATTTGTACTGTGTAACGTATGAAAAATTGGCTGAAACTTTTCCAAAAAACTACTCAGTATTAATTTATCTATTAAAAACAATTTATCCTCACAATGTTTTAGAAGGGTATTGCATAAATTTTACTGAAAGTGATTGGTTAGCTACAACAAAAGAATTTCTTAAAAATCTTCCCAATGTTTTAAATAAGGACATGTTGAAGGATAAAGTACAGCATCTTAGAAATAATCTTAGTGATATTGAAGTTGAATTAACAGAAGATTTTATTAAAAAACTCATATTAAATGAATACGCCCATACTTATAAATATTTTTTTAGTAAACATAAACTAACATTAAGATATAAATATAATCTTATATTGAAGCGTTATTTTAAAAATGGTGTAAAAATTACATCAGAAAAAGGGTTAGATGATTTTAGAAATGCTTATGCCAAGGATTTTGGCCATCAAATATATAAAAAATCTGATCGAAGTATTATTAGTGTAGTAAGTGAAATAGGTTTTCAAATAAAAAGAGGTACTTATGGCCCAATGGAACAAGTGGAATTTAATAACGAGGCCTTATTTTCTAAAATGACTGATTATATAAAGAACTCTGATGTTCCCGTAACTTATAGGGGAATGTATAATAGATTTAAAAAAGAATTGAATGACTCTGGAATATATGATTTTGCACAACTTCACGCCCTTTTTAAAATCCGATTGAGCGAAGAAGAAGGGTATCATTTAAAACGCGATAGCGTGAATTTTGGAAAAGAATCTTTAAGTAGCGTTGATTCAGTTGTTGAATACTTGAAAAGTATTGAAGAGGGCATTTCTTTTGAAAAATTATTAGAAAATTTCCCAACTTATAGCAAAGTTCAGCTTCAAAATATTGTGAATGCACACAATGAATTAACAACTTTAAATAATAATGCTATTGCTGTTTCGAATTTGAAAATTTCTGATAAGGAATTTGAAGAGATTAGAGTTTTTATTGAATCTCATCTAAAAAATAATCATTATATGGATTATCGAGATTTATATACATCATTTTATTTATCTAAACCTAACATATACGATAAGTTGCAAATTGAAGATGGACGAGGTTTCTACCATATAATTCATGGTTTGTTCAATCAATTCTTTCAATTTTCATATCCATATATTGCAAATACAGGTATAGAAATACCGGATAAGAATCAGCAAGCATATGATTTTATTAAAAGTCGTAAAGATATTGATTTAGAGGTGTTTAAAGAATTTTTGGAAGATAATTATATAAGGATTACTAATATGAAAGAATTTTTAGAAAGTTTCTATCCTGAATATATACGCGTTAATACAAAACGATTAATAAAGACAGAATTACTATCTATATCAAACGAAAGCTTACAGAAAATAAAGGTTTCAATTCAAACACTATTTTTGAGTGGGTCTTCCTATGATTTAAAAGAATTTCCATCTTATGATTATATGCCTGATATTGGCTATGGATGGAATATGCATTTATTTGCCTCTGTTATTAAACTATATTTTGATGGCATTTCTTTAGAGTATACATCAAGTAATTATGATAAGGGTACTATTATAATTCACAAAACTAATCAACCAATTGAGGTGAAAAATAATGAATGAAAAAGGCTGGTCCTTTCCTAGAAATGATTTTGGTCAAAGGCAAGGAATTAGTGATTCTGGTGTAGAAACGTTCAAAGGTGCACCAATCAGAGCATTGGCACGTGAGATATCACAAAACTCGTTAGATGCTGGTCAAGAAGGAAAAACTGTTGTTTTGGAATTTGAATTTTTTAGGATGTCTGCACATAAATTTCCCGGTTTAAAAGATTTAGATGAAGCTTTATATAAAAGTTTTAAGACATGGGAATATCAGAAACATGATAAAACAAAAGATTTTATCAAGGGCGCTAGAAAATTGTTAAAGCAAGACAAAATTCCTTTTTTAAGAGTAAGTGACTATAACACCCTAGGCCTTCAAGGGTCTAATCAACGAGGGTCTGATTGGGATAATCTAGTTAAATCTTCGGGAAGTTCAGATAAATCTTCAGATGCTGGGGGTTCTTATGGTATTGGAAAATTTGCGCCGTTTGCATGTTCTAATTTAAGGACCGTTTTTTATGCGACTAAAGATATTGAAGGTAATGAAGCAACACAAGGAATTGCAAGGCTTGTTTCTCACAAAATTGATTTGAACAAAGATGAAGAAACTCAAGGCACCGGATTCTATGGAGTCAAAAACAAACATCAACCTATGATGGAATATTTTTCACTACAAGAAAATTTTAATCGAGATGAAACAGGAACGGATATATTTATTGCAGGGTTTAATAAAGATTCAGATTGGAAAACACTTATTATCAGAGAAGTTTTAGATAGCTTCTTATATGCAATTTACAAGGGAGAATTTATTGTACGTATTGATAATAAAGTGGAGTTGAATCGTCAATCTCTTCCCATGATTATTTATGACTATCATGATAATCTTTCAAGAGAAACTATTGATTACTATAATGTTTTGGTTTCTGAAAATACATCTTGGTATGAAGAGGATATAAAAGGTCTGGGGAATGTTGAGTTAGGACTTCAAGTTAATGATCAATTTGACACAAAGCGTGTCGCAATGATTCGTAATCCATGGATGAAAATCTACGATCAAGGACGTATTTCATCGACAACACCATTTGCGGGTTTGTTAATTGTAAAAGGTAGACAGTTAAATGAATTATTGCGTAAAATGGAGAACCCTAAACATGATAATTGGGAACCAGAGCGACTAGAGGAAAATATGCTTATTAATGAAGGAAAGATAGTTAAGCGGCGATTGCGCCGACTTATTATTGATAAATTAGAAAATTTAATGATGAGCAGTAACGAAGAGAGCTTGGATGTTGAAGGTGCAGGAGATTATATACCATTAGAAGATGATGATGCTCAAGACACATCCAATATTGATGATTATTTAAATCCCAAAGTTGTTGAGACTGAAGTTAAAGAAATTGAAAATATTTATAACCAACAAAATAATAAAGATACTGATACTCAACAAGAAACTAAAGAAATGATTGAAGGCGGCATCATTGATGAGGGTGATGAAGCATATATAAATATTTCTGATAACAAAAATAAAAGAGGGGAAGAACCGCAGGAAGGCGATTATGGTGTGAACATTGATCAAGATAAAGAAGGTAAAGCATATCAAATAAAAACTGTTAAACCTAAAAATATTAATTTAATGGTTATCAATCGTCAAGAGAATAAATATCGTTTGGTTTTATCAACGGAAACCCCTTTACATCAATGTAGCTTAAAAATATTCAAAATGGATGAACAAGGTAAAAAAGCAAAAATAAACATTCTTCAAGCTCAATCACCGACCAATGAAGTAATTATAAAAAATAATAGTGTTCACGGATTTGATTTAGATGCTTATAAAGATAAAATAATAGATTTCCAAACAGATGAAAAAAATTATTTTTCAGCGGAGGTGGAGTTAGTTGGAGTTAAAAAATAGATTGTATCCGTACCCTATACTGAATTTTTATACTAATGATTATAAAACGGGCTTTTTTGACATAAATATAGATATCCAGTTTGAGTCCCGTTATATAGTTTTCAATTGTGAAGTGACTCTTGATAGCTTAAATTTGAATACTTTAATTAATCAAGGAAAAGCTACATTCGGTGTGCACTTTGAATGCCCCATGACATCATATAGAGAATTGATAAAGTTTGATGAAAACAAAAAAACAATTCGATTACCATATAATAAATTGGATGATCATTTACAAATAACCACTTTTATTATTGCAGAAGAAGATTTGGAGTCTTTTTCAAGCTCTGATTTTGCTACAGTATACCAAGGTATTGATTTTTCAATTGATAAACACAGTATTTTGGCAATTGGTAAGCAGCGCAAGCTTCCAATAGACAAAGAATACGACGATATTAAAAGTATTGCATCTATTTTCAATGTTGTTCCGGATTATGAGGAAAAAAGAGGACTAATGAAAAGTGAGTTTTATGGAGATATTATTCAAATTAAACTACCAAGAGCAATGTATAATCAATATAAGGTAGTTGAAAGTAATCCCAGTTATGTTCCAGTCATACACTCAATATTTATATACCCTGTATTAGTACAAGTTTTTGAATATTTAAAGAATGAAGATTGGGAAACTATAGATTACAGATGGTTTAGATCATTAAAAAGAGCAATGAATAAACAAAATATTGATTTTTCAAAAGAAAAATTATTACATCAAACCAACCCTGAAGAGTTTGCTCAAGAGATTTTTGGTTTTCCTGTTGAAAATTCATTAAAAATATTAAAAGACAATACCATTGGCTTAGAATCAAGTGATAATTATGAGAGTTAAATATATAAAAGATGAACCATTACAAATTTTAAAAAATAATTATAAATATGTATATGAACAGATGCTAAAAAATAATGGTAAAAAATGGATTTCGGATGTTTTAGGGAATGACGCTTTAGGCGTTTCAAAAATCAAAGCGTATGATTTTGAATTTTACTATTCTAGTTCACGTCCGATTGACGATGATTTTGAAAATTCAAAGAGAATATTTGAAGCATTCAAACACTTAACGGAAAGTCAAGCTGTAGATGAGAGATTTTGGGTTGGTTTGAGTCTAACAAAAGGCTATGAATATTTATTGCATAGATGGGGACTCGACTCTGAGACGAAAATAAAATATCGATGGATATATTATACTAAGAATCGAAGGACTTTATTTTATCATGGCTTAGCACGTCTTTGGTGGCACTCTAAGTTGACTTATGATGAAAATCGTGAAAATCCATACGAATTAACAGAATTTGCTTATAAGTATCCTGAAATACTGAAAAACATGACATATCGAAATTTTTCTAATTCTAAAAAGATACGTCATGCAATTATAGAAGGCTTAATGTATTATGAAAATCATGGCGGTAGAATTGTTTATGAAAAACTTGTTTCTTTATATAAATACATCAGTTATCTTGGTGGTGTTTTCATTTTAGATTCATTTGCACATGATGAGCTTGTGAAAAAAGTATATAATCATTTACTTACACTATAGTTTTTAAGTTTATTAAATGTGTGGTTTCCGTTTTATAACAAAAATCTCAGGAGGTTATTATGGGCACTAGGGGAAGCTGGAAAATGGAAAGTTATTCAACAAAAGAGTTATCTGAGAAATTAAAAAAAGGAACACAAATCAAAATCCCTAAATTTCAAAGAAATTTAGTTTGGAAACCTAAACAAAAAGAATTGTTTATTGATTCAATAAAAAAAGGATATCCTTTTGGATCCATTTTATTGTATGAAGACGAAAATCACTTACAACTTATCGATGGACTACAAAGAAGTAATACAATAAGTGAATTTATTAACAATCCTTCAAATTTTTTTAACGATGCTGATATAGACGATGATGTTATAAGAAAAATTGTTAAGCGATTGAATTTTAATACACAAATGTCCCAAGTACAACAAGAAGTTCGATCTTATCTAATAGAATGGATTAGAAAATATGATACGATGGATCAAATAGAAAGGCTTCAATATTTTGATTTTGCCTACAGACTTATGGAATATTATCCAACAGCAAAAGATGTTTTAAAAGAAATTACGGAATTAATAGAACCAATGTTAAGTGAGTTCCAAAATATCTGTAAGACATTAGCCAATGCTCAAGTTCCAGCAATAGTTTTTAGTGGAGATAAAATACTGCTACCTGAAGTTTTTGAAAGAATCAACAGTAAAGGAACTCAGTTATCAAAATATCAAATTTTTGCTGCTACATGGGTTTCAGAACAGGATTTGAAAATTCTAAAAAAGGATTTATACCCTATAATTGACCATGTTAAAGAAAGATATGAGATAGTACTAGAAAAAGATTTTGATATAGAAGATTATGATCCGGTTGAGCTATCAAAAAATAAAGAACTTGATGTTTTTAATGTTATTTTTGGGTTTGGCAAACTACTAAATGTTAAATTTCCATATCTATTTGGAGAAATTGGAGAAAAAGATAAAGTTGTAAGTGAAGCATTCACCATAGTTAATGCATGTTTAGGGAAGCCAACGTCTGAATTAGAAAAACTTCACACTAATCTATATGAAACTTTTGGAAGGTCTCATGAACAAATTAATAATTTTTTTGTTGAAATATTAAAAACAATTGAAATGGTTAATGATAATATACTCAGAGGAATCCATAAATTCAAAGGAAATATAAGAAATTCTTCAAAAAAGTCTCCATTACATACGGAACTCCAAATATCATCCATTATTGCTGCAACGTTCCTTTTACAATATGGCGTATATGGTAATAATTCAGATGGAGATAGGGTTATTATAGGTATTAATCTTAGTGAAAAAAGAAAAGATTGGAATAAAGGCTTAAATCATAAAAAATCTTTAAAACAAAATTTATATAAAATTTATATAATGGATATTTTACTTCAAAAATGGCGCGGTTCTGGAGATAAAAAGTTGAATACAATATTAAACTATCCAGAAACATATGCTCGCCCTGTGGAATGGAAAGAATTTAATTCGGTTCTTGATAATTGGTTCAACAGTGTTCTGAACGATAGAAAAGAGAAGGAGAAAGTTAGAGCACCAAAAGAGGAAGAAAAAGTTATCTTGAATTTATTATATATGAAAAAATTAACCGCATACGATCATTTAAGTGATGAAAACTATGATTACGAGCATTTAGCGACAAAAAAGGCTTTAAAAAACAAGATTGAAAATATTAAAGAAGAATGTACTTTACCAATAAGTTCAATTGGAAACTTATGTCTTTTACCAGAATATGTTAATCGTAAAAAAAGGGACAAACCATTGTTTGAAGATACAAATTATATAAATAAAATTAATAAAAAAATTAGTTTAGATGATTTAAAGAATAAATTCTCATTAATGCAAGAAAATGATTTAGATTGGCTTAAAGAAGAAATAAATGATTGTCAGATACTTCGCTCTAAATATATTAATTTTCTTAATTTACGCTTTAATAGGATAAAAGAATCTATAAAAGCTGATTATTTTGAATGATAGTATAAAGTTAAAAGTTTAAGCAAACTATATTTCTTGGAGATATGTTATATGAAAACAATCGAAGTCGTAGCTGCTGTATTTTATGAAAATGACAAAGTCTTTTGTGCAAAACGAAAAGATGAAGGTGAACTGGCATTAAAGTGGGAATTCCCAGGTGGGAAGGTTGAAAAGGGCGAAACGCCTCAAGTCGCTCTGAAAAGAGAGATTGAGGAAGAATTTAATACACTTATAAACGTTAAAGAGTATATAACAACCGTTGACCATACCTATGATACTTTTAGAATTATCTTACATGCTTATTATACTGAACGTATAAAAGGTGATTTGATTTTAACTGAACATACAGACTTTAAATGGCTTTCTAAAAAAGAACTGAAAATTTTAGATTGGGCCAAAGCAGATTTACCAATTGTTGACAAAATAATAAAAACATAGAGGTAATTTATGAGAGAAAACATCTTAGAAGAACCTACATTAATTGTAAATGATTATGATCATACTATCTATGATGAGCTAATCGATAGTTTAAAGCATTGCAAGATGTTTTATTTTTCAGTTGCGTTCATTAACTATTCTGGACTCCAGTTATTATTAGATATGTTAAGTGAGTTAGATGATTCTGGTGTTAAAGGTAAAATAATTGCTTCTACTTATCTAAACTTTACTGACATTAAATCACTAAAAAAGCTGCATCAATTTAAAAATATTGAAACTAAAGTATACATTACTGATAATTATAAGGGCTTTCATACCAAAGGGTATATTTTCGAATTTGAGGATTACTACAAGATCATAATTGGATCTTCAAATATTACACAATCCGCACTCAAATCAAATATTGAATGGAATGTTAAGTACCAAACCAAAAAGCTAGATAATAATTATGCTATTGATGTCATTAAACAGTTTAATATTCTATGGGAGCAGACAACACATTTAAATAATAATTTTATTGAGCAATATGAAGATTTTTTAAACGACATGAAAGATTTTATTAAATATGAAAAAGAAATCTTTTCCCATAAAGTTGAAATAAAAGAAAATCCAATGCAAAAACAGGCATTAGAAAATTTAAAAAATTTAAGAATTAACAATCAACATAAAGCACTCATTATAGCGGCTACAGGTACAGGGAAAACATATTTATCAGCATTTGATGTTAAACAGATGAATGCAAAAAGAGTATTGTTTTTAGTACATCGCGAAGTCATTCTCAAAGATGCGAAAGAATCTTTTGAACACATATTACCAGAATATACCACCACAATATATCAAGGAAAAAATAAACATCTAGATAGCGATATCACTTTTGCTATGATTCCTTCATTGAGTCGAGATGAAAATTATAAACAATTTGCGAAAGATCATTTTGATTATATTATTGCGGACGAAGCGCACCGTTCATATAGTGACTCTTATCAAACATTGCTAAATTATTTTAATCCTAAATTTATGTTAGGAATGACTGCCACGCCAGAACGGACTGATCACGGTAATATTTTTAAATTATTTGAGAATAATATTGCTTTAGAAATTCGTCTTAGAGATGCACTTAAAGAGGACTTAGTGATTCCTTTCCATTATTTTGGTATTACGGATGTTACTGCTGACTTATCTAATGTTGATGTTAGTAAAATTGATGAAGTCGCTCAAAAACTTTCCATTAATAAACGGGTTGAATTCATTATTGAAAAAATGGAGCATTATGGTTTTTCTGGTGAAAAACGTAAGTGCTTGGCCTTTTGCGTTAACAAAAATCATGCCGAATACATGGCAAAAGAATTTAATGCATTTGGCTATTCATCAGTTGCACTCACTGGAGAAAGTAGTGACCAACAAAGAGCAGAAGCCATTAAAAATTTAGAAGATCCCCATCATACATTAGAGTTTATTTTTACAATTGATATATTTAATGAGGGTGTCGATATACCTAGTGCTAATTTAGTGCTTATGTTAAGACCTACACAGTCACCGATTATTTTCACACAGCAACTTGGCCGAGGTTTAAGGAAACATCATGAAAAGGATTTTTTGACTGTATTAGATTTTATTGGTAATCATAAAAAGACCTTTTTAATACCAATTGCACTGTCAGGATCTAGATACTATGATAAAGATTCTTTAAAAGTCCAGGTTTATAATGATTTTTCAGATATACCTGGATGCAGTAATATTCAAATGGATAAATTTACAAAAGAGAAAATTTTACAACAATTAGATCAAGTGAATCTCAATAATATGGCATTTTTAAAAGATGAATACCTTGAATTTAAAAAAGTACTTAATGGGAATATACCAAGCTTAACTGATTATGCCCTTTTTGATTCAGCACCTGATCCTACAAAATTTATCGTGAAAACAAATTCTTATGTTGAATTTATAGATAAAGTTGAAAAAAATCAGAGATCTTTAAACCAAACAAAACGTAGTGTATTAAGAACAATTGATAAAGAGCTCCCAATTAAACGTATTAATGAATTTGTTATTTTTAAATATATTTTTGAAAAGGGTTCACTTTCTTATAAAACTGCACTAAATGAGATTTTAAAAGTTGTGCATGATGTTGATGAAACGTCTTTAAAACATTCATTTAAATACTTAAGTGGGGAAATATTAGGACCTAATGAAAAAGATCCTTTTCCATTTATTGATGGAGACCAGAAACAATTATTTTTAAAAGAAAAATCACTTATGATGGATACTCATATTATAGATTCTTTGTCATACGGTATATTAAGGTTTCAAGAAGAATTTGGGAAGAGTAAAATGAACTATCCTTATTTGAAACTTTATCAACCTTATAAAATGAAAGATATGGGTTATTTAACGAATTATGAAAAATCATTTTCATCTATTCGTGGAACTGGTGTTTGGAGAAATGGAGATCATTTCTATTTATTTGTAGACTTACATAAAGGCGAAGATATTAAAGAATCAATTGATTATAAAGATAAACTTTTATCTAGGAACATGATGCAATGGGAAACACAAAATATAACTACTCAGTCTTCAAAGACTGGTCAAGACTTATGTTTTAACCAACAAAGAGGCATCAAAATGCACATGTTCTTGAGAAAAGCTAAAAAAATTGGAACACAAAATCTTGATTATATTTATGTTGGTGAAGTGAATACACGATCTTTTGATGGAAACAAACCGATTACGATGCAATTAGAATTTGAAAAACCTTTACCACAATATTTATATGATGATTTAACATTAGAAATTTAGACATATATTAAGAAGGAGCTTTTTATGCAAGATATTATTGAAAAATTAAAACAATTTCGTGACGAACGCGACTGGAATCAGTTTCATACCCCTGAAAACTTGGCTAAGTCAGTTGTGCTTGAGTCTGCAGAACTACTGGAGAATTTCCAGTGGGGGTCACAAAATGCTGATAAGGAAAACATTAAGGAAGAGCTTGCGGATATTGTAGGATATGCACTCCTTATGTGTGATCATTATGGATTTGATCTTAAAGAAATATTGAATGAGAAGATTAAGAAAAATAATGCTAAGTATCCAGTAAATAAAGCTTACGGGACGTCAAAAAAATACAACAAGCTTTAAAAAATAGGATGTGTAATTATCATGATTGTATATGAAGCAACCAAAAATGGATTCATCACAGATGTTAGAAATAGGGTTATTGATGAAAAAATAGCTAGCACATATGAAGCAAAGCTTAACAGGAAAAGTCCAAAAGCTGAAATTGAATCCTGGCGAAATTCATTAAAGGATATGCGTGAAGTGCTTTCAACCGACGATATTCCTGCGGATGCAAAAGTTGCAATTGAATATCAAGTGCCTAACACATCCAAGCGTGTTGATTTTTTAATCAGTGGTCTCGATGGAAATGATAAAGAACATGTTGTCATTGTTGAACTAAAACAATGGTCGAAAGCCAATAAAACATCAAAAGACGGAATTGTTGAAACATTTGTTGGGGGTGCCTTAAGAGAAGTAACCCATCCTTCCTATCAAGCATGGACTTATGCCAGTCTAATCAGGGATTTTAACCAAACTGTGCAAGAAGACTCAATTGAACTCAAGCCCTGTGCCTTTTTACATAACTATGATACGTATTATGATAATCCTTTACTTGACAGTCATTATGAATTTCATCTTAGTCAAGCGCCGGTTTTTTTACGTAGAGACATTCTCAAGCTGGAATCATTTATTAAGAAATATGTTCAAAAGGGTGACCAAAGCAATATACTTTACCGAATAGAGAACGGTAAAATCAAGCCTTCAAAAGGGCTTGCAGAAAAGATTGGTTCCATGCTTAAGGGCAACCGGGAATTCAATATGATTGATGAACAGAAGACCGTCTTTGAAGAACTTAAGTATGTGGCGTTAAAAGCTGAAGAAAAAACAGCGAATGACACCAAGGATGTATTTATCATCAAAGGCGGTCCTGGAACTGGGAAAAGTGTCATTGCTGTGAATTTGCTTGCTGAATTGATTCGCCGTCAAATTAACGCACGGTATGTAACCAAGAACTCTGCACCCAGAGAAGTATATAGTGCCTTACTCAAAAAAGATTTCAAAAAGTCCGCCATCAACAACCTCTTCACCGGTTCAGGTAAATATGTGGATAGTGACATGGGAGATTTTTCAACGTTGGTTGTGGATGAGGCGCACCGCCTCAATGAAAAATCCGGCATGTTTGCCAATTTGGGTGAAAACCAGATGAAGGAAATTATCCATGCAGCTAAAATGTCTGTATTCTTCATTGATGAAGCACAAACTGTGACCCTTAAAGATAAGGGGTCTGTCCAAGAAATTAAACAGTGGGCAAACGAATATGATGCGAATGTCTATGAAATGGAACTGTCTTCACAGTTCAGATGCAATGGAAGTGATGGCTATCTAGCATGGCTTGATGATGTACTGGGCATTCGCGAAACGGTAAACAAGACACTTGATACGTCTGAATTTGATTTTCGCGTAGTGGATGATCCCAATGAACTGAGGGATATGATTTTTGAGAAAAACGAAATCAATAACAAGGCCCGTTTGCTTGCAGGGTATACGTGGAACTGGGAAAAAGAAAACCGCGATGATACCCATCACCATGACATTGTGATTGATAAACATCATTTCGGAATGAGCTGGAATCTTGGCAGTGATGGTCAACAATGGCTCATTAAACCTGAAAGTGTCAATGAGATTGGGTGTATCCATACATCACAAGGTCTGGAACTTGACTATATTGGTGTCATTATTGGTGATGATTTACGTTATGAAAACGGAAAAGTCATTACCGATGTCTCCAAGCGCGCTAAGACTGACCAGTCTGTAAAGGGATGGAAAAAAGGCATGCGAGAAAATCTAGAAGAGACACAGAAGAAAGTTGACAAAATTATACGCAATACCTATCGCACACTGCTCACACGGGGCATGAAGGGCTGCTATGTGTATTGTACTGATAAAGCCTTGAATGAATACATGAAACACCGTATCAATAATCAACAATAATAATTGAAGGGAATAATTAAATGAAAAGTTACCCGCCTTACCCATCAGAAAAAGAGGTTAAGCATTATAATACATTGGCACTCAACCTAGAAGAGTATGTGATGAATGATAGAACGCTAAAGCGTTTATTCAATCGTATATTCCCCAAAAATGTTGATTTGAGTGAAATTAAAATTAAAGTTTCTACATTAAATGATTTTTACAGTACAAATATTTATAAAACGCATTTAGTGAGTAAGCACATTCTGAATATAGACATTGATGAAAGATTAAGTCAAAAAGATGAATCTGTTGTAAACGACATTGCAAAAGTAGATATGAATGGGAAACCAAGATATTTTTATTCATTTGCAACGAAATATTGTAGTCACCATCATCCGAATGATTTTCCTATATATGATCGTCATGTCGATAATATGCTGTGGCACTTCCAAAAACAATATCAATTTTCAAGCTTTAAACGACCTGAACTCAAAAATTATTCAAAATTTAAGAGTATAATTCGCGATTTTATCAATCATTTCAAACTCAGTGACTTCACCATAAAAGAAATTGACCGTTATCTTTGGGCTTGCGGTTCAAGGTACTTTAAAAGATTATGAGGAATTCAGTTGGCGCACGTATAAGACAGTTACGTAAAGAAAAACGATTGACCCAATCTGAAGTTGGCAATCTTTTAGGCATTAAAGGCTCAGGATATTCTTTGTATGAACAAAACAAACGATCGCTTAAAGCAGAAATGATTTTAAATTTATGTGAAACATATGATGTTTCTTCGGATTATATTCTTGGAATTGTTCAAGAAAAACATGTATCTAGTGAGTTGTTACAACATAAAAATTATAATGATTTAAGCACGGTTGATATGGTTGAAGTTTGTAAAGGGTGCAGTGCAGCAGAAGCGATGGATCTTCTTAGTCGACTCAAGAAGATTTTAAAATGAGCCTTTATAACTAACCAAATATTCATCGTTTGAAAACAGTTAGGAATCATACGATTAATCATCATAGAAGGTTAAGGGGATAAATATGAATAAGGTTTTTGTAATTGTTAAATTGTCTTTTATTTTTATACTCAGTTTTGGTCTTTATGCTTGTAAAAACGATGTTACTTCAATCGAAGTTGATCAAAACACACTTGAAAATGAGTATTTGTTAGATGAGTTTAACCTAGAGGATATAGAGCTTATTTTGACGCGTTCGGATGGTACTAGCGATAACATTCCGCTGGATTCCTCTATGATTGATGATGAAGACCTTGAGATGCTCAAAGAACAAGGTGTTCATAATGTAGAGGTTAACTTTAAAGGAAATAGTGCGCTCATGGAAGTTACACTTTTAGAGGAATCAAGAACCAACTTTTTTGATAATCCTAAAGAAAACACACTTGAGAAACAATATGATTATAATTTGATCGATGATAAAAGTTCTGTAGACCAATTGTTTTTTGATATGAATTTTCCTCTGGGCTTAGGCATGCCGCAGTTATCACAAGATGAAATTCAATCTTTGGTAGGCCAATCCGTTGAAGTGTTGAAGGAATCAATTACAACCGTGTATGATTTATATGCTTATTTACTCGCTGCTAATTTCAACGAAGATTTCCACGATGAGGCTCAAAACATGGATAATTGGTATTATTCAAGTCAGTATGAAACAAGTTATTTCATCTTCGAATCCGCCGAATTAGCTTTGGCAATGAATACAGCTGCCTGCGCTGGTTTAGCTAATATCGCATATTATATACTGGAAGACGATTATGATGATATAGGCTTTTTGTGGTTTTATGCTTATGACCAAGGCGGTCACAGCTTTAATTATATTGAGCATCAAGGATTGATATATATTATAGACTTCACGCAATTTAAAGGTATATGGCAAGAAGACATTGAGTGGTTTAACCTTGATCGTTTTCCAGTCATTTATAAAGATGTTGAAGAATGGATAGATTTTAATATTAAATTTAGAAGCAATAATCAGAATTCTGAGACAGATTTTTATGCTGTGTTTGATAACCACAACAGTTATATTCCAAATAATCATAAGTATTGGGATTTAGAAAACTCAACCTTTTATGAGTATGATTCAAACCTTGAAGAGCCTATGAATCGATATGTGCGCTTTGACACACAACATGATTTGCTTGAAGCTCTAGGTCTAGATGAAGATGCACTTTGGTTTCCAGATAGCATTGATCTTGATGAAAAGCCATAATAGGCAGTATTCTTTTATATTTATTTACACAAAATATTTTACGCTATCGGGCATTTTTTAATACTAAAAACTTTGAACTTGTTAAAAAAGGAGTTGTTAATTTGATGACACTTTCTGTGATATATTCACTCGTTGAAACACCAGTAATCAAAGAAACCATATTTTTTAAAAAGCCTATGTTACAAGAAAC
>LFCJ01001299.1_pt1 | contig 17224 bp, 29 predicted proteins | sample 643141 | NCBI WGS metagenome assembly LFCJ01 (sample SAMN03766243, study PRJNA286221) | soda lake metagenome | biome: soda lake; feature: Kulunda steppe; material: water; isolation source: sample B1-Br-g2 brine of Lake Bitter-1 | place: Russia: Kulunda steppe | collected 2010-07
ACCGACAACGAGCAATAGACTGGAAAATTAGTCTTATTGCCCTCCTCACCATCCTTATTGGAGCTGTCATTTTCTATCCTGTACTCGCAGGACTCATCGTATCTATGATTTTTATTAACAAGCTCACATTATTGCTTATTCAAAAATATATCTTGGGATTATTCCTTGCGTCTGGAAAAAGTATGCAACCATTCCTCCCAGATGGAGTAAAACTAACTATCGATATGTACCCAAGTACAATCAAACCAAATGATATTATCACTTATTATACAGTCGAAGATACAACCCTCTTTATAACACAACATCGAGTTGAATCAGTATCTAAACACACAGTCTCTGTTCAAGGCGAACATTCAAACGCACGAATTGAACACATCCCAAAAGAAAACATTATTAGTAAAACACTTTCATACAAAGACCAACCATTCTATATCCCTGTCTCTCCAATATCCATACGGGAAACCATCCAAAACCATCGATAAACCGACACACTTATGACTTATCCACGATAAGTATAATACAATCACTATGCGGAAGATTACTCCTCTGTTATATATCGGTAATATGTACGCACCACAAGAAAATGGTGATGAGTTTGATACTGTAATTACACTCGCACCAGAGGAATACCCCACATCTACAGATGTATTCCTCATCCCTGATGGAGACCATGATTATGCTCTCTTTGAAGCGGCGGTTAACACAACAATCAACTCACTCCAAGCAGGAAAGAAAACACTTGTCCATTGCCAAGCAGGGCAATCACGAAGTGTATCTGTGGCATCAGCAGCACTATCTACAGTTGAAAATATCCCATTAGATACAGCATTCTACCGATGTGAAAACACAGGCGTGCGACCACACCCTGACTTAATTGAATCCGCAAAACGATTTACCGGTGACGACAATATCCCATTTAGTCAGTAATGAATACAGTACTTTCATTTAAACTTAACAAGTATAATACATACTATGAGTTCGAACTCTCAGAAACAGAAACATCACTTGAAATCTCACGAACATCTATCGAAAATGGCACACACCATACTGAAACTACAAACCTCAAAACAAACCTAGAACTCAACCACTACTTTGAAAATATAACGACACCGAATAGCACTCTCTGGAGTCTTTTGTTGTCTATCGGAGTCAAGAAGAGTTCTCAATACACGCTACAGATAACTCCAGATTTTACAGTCTCTCCAGAACTGTTACAAGTAATATTCAAACACAGTACGGTCACGCTCTTTGACATTCTACCATTCTTCAAACCCGCTTCAAACACTTTGAAGACACGAGGTGAAAGTATACCAATTAAAAACTCAATTGCCGTCACAGGAGACGATAACTCAGGAGCGATATCAACAGTCTTAGACGCAATCGCTCGATTCTACTCATCTTGCCCTGATGGACTGGTTCTTATCCCGTGGACAAATGAGACATATTCACCATTAAACAAAGTTTCAATCAGTAAAAACATCCCAGGGAGCTTAATACCTCCTGAGAAATTACAAACAAAAAAACTCTCGTCACAACGAATAGTGTATACGCCAATCCCCTATGAATCGGAACGAATTATGCCGTATATCGAACGAAGCCTCCCAACAGATAGACCCGTCCTTATGGTCATTGATATGATGATGGTACATGACACTATCGAGAAAATCCGAGGGTTGACACGGAAAGCAAACAATAGCGATAACATCACAACAATTGTTCATAACGCAGATATCAAAAAAGTTGTTTCCTCTTCCATAGACTTTGATACATATATCGCATTCACTCAATCATCAGATGTACCCTCTGAAATTAAAACAGATACCCCAAATTTCAACCACAGTTATTCAACCTCTGATTCAACCCCACTCACACTTTCAACTACACCAAAACCGTATGATTCACAATACGACTTACAGGAATACCAGCCTGCGAGAGTAAGTACGGACGCAGAAAACTGGGTCGTAGAGAAATTTCCTGCTGGGTGTATCCCAACATCTCTCACGAAAGGTGAAATCGAGTATGTCCCTGATGGGTTTGAGTGGTCATGGTCTGATATAGAATAGTTTAAGTGAGAGGAAATGTAACTATCAACTATGGATATTGAACCGTTAGAAGAAGCAATAAACCGACGATTAGACAAGTATGGGTCACATGCTGATATCGAGGAGATTACTCTACGAGAGTGTTCATCTGACACCTACTCAGAGGGCGTAGAAGTTACCATAGTTGGAGATATAGTTCCAATCCGACCACTTATCCAAGCTGTCGAAGAAACGGAGCCATGGCGTATTGAATCGATGGCATCATATTCCGACGCAAAAATCGAACAAATCGATGAAGACGAGTTTGAATTCTCCTCCGGGATTGTCATGTATTGCCCGTGGATTGACCCAGTTGAACAAGGAACCGTATTCATCCATTCCTAACATATGACAGTACCAGATAACTGGACGCTACAATTTGAAGATACAACCCAAGGAATGTATTTATTTCAACATCCTCAAACAGGTGTATATGTATCAACCCTCCCAAACCATAAAACCTCAAACGGTGTCACGAGTAACACACATACACTTGAAACAGTTATTCCATCCGAACACCCGAATACACAGATTATCTTCAAGTCTTTCACTGAAACAGCAAACACTTCAGCAATAGTAAGTTATATTCAAGATGAATTATTCCCTGAAAACCCGCCACGAAACAATACAGTTACAACATTCGCTAACTGTAACCTTGACGCATTTCCAGAATCTGTGTACACAGCGGAACCAATGTCTACTGAAGAGTTGTGGGATATTGTGACAACATTAAATGAAGCAGCTTGGGTGATGAAACACAGAGAAGAGTACAATATATTACCTTGCTCTGTTTTTTATGACAATGAGAACCAAAACTACTCATTTGAATACCGAACTAGCCATCCAGTAATGAGACTTATCGACAAGTCCCTGTCTATAGACACCCGTAAATCGGATGGTCATATTGCGACCTTCTACTTTGAGTTCCCTGATGGGAATGTTCTCCGACCTCGAATCAGAGATATCGAACTTCACTCAGATACTGTCTCAAGAAATCTCTATGGATGGTGGAAAATCGGTCGAAGTAGAATTCCAATTATGGCTCTTCGACCTCGGCTGATTCGACCACCTTCATTAGAAGAATATCGTGTCACTACTGCTGATGGAACGCAGGAAACCGTATTTGCGAAGAATTCAGCTCATGCGAGTCGAATCTGTGAGGTGGCAACTGGAGGGGAGTGGAATGTTGAAGAACTGAACAGATAATGCCATCGGCAGGATTCGAACCTGCGAGTGCCTACGCACAGCGGAACTTGAACCCGCCTCCTTGGTCCAGACTCGGACACGATGGCGCATATATCTAAACGGGAGCAATATACAAAAACCTTTCTAATTCACATAAACAGATTTTTAGGGCTATACACGAATTCATCTAATACATTATGCACGGTGAAGATATTACAGGGAAAGAATTTGCGGATGACCCAATGTTAGGTATTGAATGGAATGGCCGAAAATGGATTGTAACAAATGTAAGTGGTGATATGGTTCAGATACAACTTCGAGATGATGAATCAACAACAGAATCATTCACATTTGACGAACTCACTGAACGATTCCAAAACGAGGATGACCCGTTCAACACATACCGTTAGAACAACTGCCTCCAACTGTTTTGTACTTCTTCAGCATCTCTCCCAGTTGATTCAGCGACATCTTCAGCTGTCGGAAATCTCTTCTTTACCCCAGGAAATGTTTCTAATGATGGAGAGACGGCAGGACATTCAGGGCACTCAATCTCTAACTGGTCTGTCAGGTTCTCTGAAGTAATGGAAGTATAGCCACAGTTTGGGCAGTTAACCCAATCAGTCCAATCATCAGTAGGAACTGTACACGAATCTGGAGGAGAGTCAACACTGCCCATCTTCACATAGGCGTCTTCCCGGTCTTCCATATGTTTTTGAACTTTTTCCTCAAGTTCATCTTTGTCTGTGTTTTTGTCAACCATAGTATGCAGGAGACAGGATTCGAACCTGCGGAGGACTATACCACAGCGTCCTAAGCGCTGCCCCGTTGACCACTTGGGTACTCCTGCTCGTACACGATAATACACAACCCAAGTATAAAAAAACATATCATACTGAATTAACCACCCTCACTAAACATATAAAAGGCTGAGAATCGAATATATAATCTACAATGGTTTTTGACAAGATTAAATCGATGTTAGGACTCGGTGGTAACGATACTGTGGCAGAACAAGAAGAAGTTGAGGTTGAAGATGAAGACCCTGAACCTGTAGACGAGGGTGTCGATGATAGTGAGGAAGTGAAAGAAGAATAAGTCAACTGGACTAAACTATTCTTATCTCTCGGATAACACCGAGTGTTTTTTCAAACTGTGAGATATATCTGTTCGATTTGTAGCTAAAAAATATTATACGAGTGGAGTGAGTTAGTATCGAGTTAGCTCATCAACGCTCCACCAACCACTCCCATCCATTGCACCATCATATTCTACTTTAGCAGTCATATCGTCTGGGTTGACATCGATTACTTCGCCTGTGTTATTAACCGGTTCAACTTTAACTGAGTCTCCAATTGAAACCATGCTAAATAAATGGGGTGAACTGATTAAAAGTCTTGGGTTTGTGATGCAGGTAGTAGGATTCGAACCTACGATGTTACCCCCTACGGGGACAGGAACCTCATTCCTGCGCCTTTGTCCACTCGGCCATACCTGCTCTAGAGTGCGAGGGACAGGATTCGAACCTGCGAAGGTCTACACCACAGCCTCCTAAGGGCTGCGCCTTTGACCTGGCTTGGCTACCCTCGCTCTGAAAAGGGTTCTTGGTAAACCCCTCTTGTTCTTATTGTATTGGACTCCCGTCCACGCCGTGAGAGAGAATTGAACTCCCAACTCCCGAAGGAGGCCGGTTTTCAAGACCGGTGGGTTCGCCAGTACCCAGTCACGGCAGTTTGATACCCGGAGCGACCGGGATTTGTTTACCAGTTCTCACTGGAATCCGCTGACAGTCCGACTCATGGGATAGCCGTTTGTTTTAGAGGTCGGGAAATGACCCCGTGCCAACGGAGGAAGTCACCAGCACCCGTGTCGGGTACCGGCTTATGCAGGTGACAGGATTCGAACCTGTGAACTCCTACGAGAGCGCATCTTAAGTGCGCCGCCTTTGACCTGACTCGGCACACACCTGCGTTCCGTGTTGGTTGCTTCTTAATCCAATTGGCTTGGAGCGGGCGAGTGGTTGAGTCCTCACCCGCATTCTATACAAGGGGAGGGTTGTTATTAAGTCTTTCGATGTTACGACGCCTTATCGCCTGTTTTAAGGCGTATAGAAGGCTCTAACCCTCGTTTATGATTTTTGATATACACATCAATCTATGAAAGATTGAACACCAGAACAGTGAGCCACCGTCGAACCTTGGAGAATTATTCACCCCCCAATTTTCTATCCGGTGACTTTGACTTCACACTATATTATAATGACAAAAGTAGACCTAATGAACCGAGGAGGACAGACGAACGAGCGTCGAAGTGTGAAGCCTCCATTACCAGTACAATATACACGCAGTAGTTAAAAAGGTTTGGGTATCACATTCAAAATAGGAACATTTATACAATTTCTAAAACACAACTATAACTAATGGAACATATCTCAGGAACAGGAACATATGACTGTGATTTCTGTGATACAACTCTTGAAGTAGTATGCCACCATGACTTTCTAGACAAAGCATACTGTGAAAACTGTAAACAACGATTCACCCGAGAGCGAACAGAACATCCAGAGATTGTGAAAGAATATTATTGCGATGAATGTGAACGGAGTCATGTACCTACGATTCCAACAGAAGATTTCACGCCCGATGAACCAGAGATGTATGGCTACGATGAGCAATGGGTTAGTTGTAAATGTGGGCGTCGAATCGCTGCTGATAAACTACAACCAAATAAGAGTGGTACTGTCTGTGAATGTGGGCGGCGATTTCGATTAATAATTGAGGAACCGCTAGAGGATGTCTTTGAAGTACCTACCGAACAAGAGTGATATCAGCGACAGATATTTTATTCAGTCCATCAATGACGACAGCTGGTTCATCCTGAACTGCTCCTGTGACTAATCCATCAAATTCTAATCCGTTTTTCATATACGATACAGTTTGACCAAGTAAGTCTGTCTTTGATAAGTTCATATCTAATGCACTTTTGGCAACCTATTTAATCGTTCCTGTATGCGGGTATTAAATCACCGAGGACAGCTTTTGATGAAATGACTGTTCCAAGTGCGAATACGAGGGTGAGTAGTTGTAACTCTGATTCAAATCCATATGTATCATTTCCAAAAGTAAATATCCCGAATCCAAGTGTCAAAAGTGCCAATCCAGTAAAAATCTGTGCGTTAGAGTTATTCGTTAGATATTTCAGCAGTCGATAGATATTCATTACCTATACCTTTACAAGAGTTTATACTTATATGTTTCGAGAAGTGGCTCTCGTCGTGTGGTATTCTATACCTGGGGCATATTCAAGAAGGGTCGTTTGTGTTTTGCGTTCATGTCTGAAACTAACCCGAGTATTGTTGAGTTTTCTTCGACCCATTCACGGAGTTCATCTTCACCATATACATTCAATTCTTCTCCACCCAACCATTCAAGACACGCAAATACTTTTGAAGGGTTGTCAGAGTCTCGTATTAGCCTGTGTAGGCGTTCATCCGTGTTATCCACCCCAATCATCGAACAACGGATTGAAAGGTTCTTCTCGTCTTCTATGTCCAATAAATCAAAGTTGCTATGGAAGTACACTCGGAGGAGTTCTTCATTCGTTTCTGATTCAATCCATTCAGCTAACTCCACTTTATCAACCAAGTGAATTTTCACATTTGTATGTAACTCGGTCGGTGTCTTCTTAGCCCGATTACTGAATTCAGATACAGAGACAATATACAATTCATCTATTCCTGCTTCATCAGCTAAATGAATCTGAGGGAGGATATCCGACCGTGTAATTAAATCGGATTCACGACGACACCCAACAGCAATTTTTTCACCTGCGGTCGTCACACCTTTCAGTATAAACACTCTCTCTTCTGGTGTGTATTGTAGATGCTCCCATTCAAATCCAGAGTCCCGAGCGAACAGTTCATAGATAAGCCCCTCATATTTGTACGATAATGAATCCTCTTGAAACTCTTGAAGCACTTGAAGGGTTTTATTCATATATACCTATACTATAAGGATGTTTATAGTTTTTTGCCAACTTCTATTTTATCTCCAATCGAGACTTTTGAAAGAGACTCTGGGTGAAGTTCAATAATCATATCTCCTTCTGAACTATGTCTTCCTGTCCAAGCAGATAACACTTTACTTTCCGTTACCGTTCCATCTGATATCCACAGTACACCTAAATCATATGGGACGAACATCATCCAGATTCCAACTTCGCCTGTAAATATATTACTTGTGAGGTTAGGGAACACAAGTGCGGTGTCTTTCGAGATTGACCGTGTAAACATCCTGCCTCGTGCTTGAGCGATAAATGTATCCGCATAAGTAACTGAATCACAGATAATTTCACCAGTTGTTTCATTATAGAGCGTCATAGAGGTGAGTTCAACCGACACGCTTTTAATAATTCTGCCTATTTGTACTAATAGATATGGCTGAACCAGAACGAGAAATGGAGTCTTTGGAAGCAAAACTGAACGCAGAACGGATGCGTGGAAATATTGATTTTCGGTCGATTGATATTCATACAGAAAGTGGGAATCTGTACTTAGAAGTAGAATGTACAAACCAGGAGTCTGCTGAGAAAATCAAGTCGAATGCTGATTCGTACCTCCGTGGATTGTCATTTGTTGAATTTGATGGCTTGGTGAATCCTGCATCGGATGTTAATTATGTGAATTTCGTCTGTCACAACCCGTAGCAAGAGTACCAATATATTTAAGTGCTTCTGAGTCGTATGGTATAGTGTAACGATGTATTGTCAAGATACACAGTTGGATATCTCTCTTTCAGACTTAACGGACGGATGTAACTGGTCTGTTGACTGTGATTCAGATGAAGTTTTCTCCGTTAAATGTGAATTACTCTCCCCAACAGTAGAAGTTAGCGAGAGTGTCAACAAGCTCGAATCCGAAGTTGATTCAAAAATCGGTATCCAATTAACAGGGATTGATTTTGTACCACACGAGGGCGTCTGCTATTTCGTCTTCTCAGATATATCTGGTGTATACCCATTAGACAGTGATATGACTGTTTGCCGAGACGCCGCTTATTATGGGGAATACCCGAAATTCAAACGGTCTATAGTATATAATAATCGAATCCAAACTTCAGGACTACACAGAGCGTTATATGACTGGGGATTAGGTATTAGTGAATTGCTCCTGGATACACAAGGGCGAACACTAGAGATTGATACCGTTAATCAATCCGTCTAATATATACTAACCCGAATCAGTACACTTTTAACTTTCATCTTGTTATGTACTTGTATGTTATCGACCTCTGAGATTGAAGAGAACGCACGGATTGTTAGAGAATCGGTTCGTGATGAGATTAATGCTTCAGGAGAGACATATTCTGAATTAGAAGATAACCTCGTCAATTCAGTTATTCCACAGACAGAAGCAGGCGTCAAAGCACTACGGAATGATAATTATCCTATGGCTCTTGCGAATTTTAAAGCGGCATACTACAGAGCTACCGAGTTGGTTAATCTATCTGGGTGGAGTTCAGAAAACGCACGGAAGAATCTCGAATCTGATGGTTTACTAGCACTCGAACAGTTACTTAATCACACAAAATCCGAAAAGTTCAACGCAAATATCTAACTTATATATCGCAACCTTTATAAGATACAACGAATTAGTATAGAGTACGAACGGGCCTGTAGTTCAGTTCGGCAGAACGCTTCCTTTGCAAGGAAGATGCCATGAGTTCAAATCTCATCAGGTCCATCCTGTTATTCGTTTTTCAATACGCAGATACTCTGGTGGTACTTCTAAAGCTGTAAATGTCTCTCCACTTGGATTCCGAAGTGTATGTGACTCCAAAAACTCTTGTGTATCAATAGCATATACAACCAAATTCTCTCCTTCTTCCCGATGTCGCTGTGCTGTTTCAATAGCCATACGGATATCTGATGTGAGATGGACTGTGTTCCGACTTTGCGGTTGAAGACCTACTGAGTCGATACTACCCTCATTTGATACAGGAGTACCATGGAATAGTTTATCTGGTGTATCCTCAACAGTACACTCATTCTCGTTAATAGAAATATCGGGTTTAGAATGACCATATAATGCCCTAATAACTTCATGGTCTCTATCAATCTCAAACCGTTGTTTATCTGACTCAGCAACGATTTTTGAGAGATGATTCACCGTTATCTCTTCACTATACTTCTGGTTTAATTCTTCTAACAGTCTTGGAATCTTAACCCACCCACTCGCACTCGCTTTGACTTCTTCATTATGTCGAAGGTGGTAAGTCATCGCTTTCGAGAGATTCCGTTGTAAACCTGAATCCATCATATGATATTGTTATAGATGTGTGAACTAAAAAAGTTTCTGTCTGTTCCCTCAAAAAGTATTTTAGTGTGCGTATACTCTGAGTATATATGAGTTATCAATATTTATCTAAGTTACAGTTTCCCGACCCTGCTCAAGAAGTTGCGTCAAATACAGACCTTCGACACGCCGTCGTCAAAGCATCAGCGTATGTAACTTTTGCGTTAGAGGAGTCTGATACTTCACATTCCCGAGATTTAAATTCAGCAATGGTCGCCGCATCAACGCATAATTTGCCATTAGACCTAACCCCCGACCAGTATATTGAACGAGCTGTTCAAGAGTTAGCTACAGCTGAAGGAGAACTTCCTGAGAACCATTGGTATCGGAAAGAACTTCGAGAAGTGCGACAGTCTCTGTAAGTCATATACAAAACCTTTAAATTCTTCAGTCCCATATGTTAGAGTATGCTTACTGGCAATGTGCGGTGTAAGAGAAACTGCGGTAACAGCATTAAGAGAGAATTAATTGAAGACAGCGAAAACTGGGCAGAAACTGAACAAGGATACCTTTGCCCTTCGTGTAATCCTGACGGACCCAGTTGGTAAACTACTTTCTCACTCAATGAACTCACATCCTGCTGAGTCCCTTCTCTAAGTATACTCCTGTTACAACGGTTTGAGAGCGTATAACTTATTGTACTCGGCAAAAACTTTCAATCTCGGATAGAATTGAGATTGCCACTAAATGGTCGTGTGAAGGTTTAGGATTATCAAGCGTGGATTGAATCCTATCAAGTACACTCAGTAGTACTTCTAAATCCTGTTTCGTTATCGGGAGTGAGTCAAGAATAGTTCTAAGTACACGATTCTTTTTTATCGGGTTTTCTGCGTGATAGATAAGTGTCTGTACAAATCGGTAGACTTTGCGGATTTTACTATTGTTCGCAAGTTGTATTTCAGGATTTTCTATAGACTCACGGTACTGCCGAATAACATAGACCCCTTCACTACAAATGTTTTGACAAGAAGAATACGAGTAAACCTCTTCTTGATATCCCATACTTAACTGGTCTTCATCAAGTATCTTAAATTTATAGGGTGATTAGAAGATTACATCTGTAAGGACCGTCTCTGGATTTTCGGAGATAAACTCAACTGTCTCTTGAGAGAGGTCTTGTAGGCACGGTTGACAGAGGTGGATGGAAGTATCTAATTCATCTTGCCCGTTAAGAACAGCAACTTCAGTTGCATCTCCGCATTCTGTACATCTATTATTCTCTTCCATATTGTGGACAGGTATTGCTCCAACATCATACACGCCAGAAACACCTACTGATTTTAACGAAAGAAGACTAATAAAAGCCGTTCCGATTTCTATTCCTGCTGTATGTTGCTCTACAGAGACACCACTCAGCGCACAGATTGTATGCTCTTCAGCCGACTGTATTTCATGATTTGCTATGTTGCTCATTTGTCTTGTTCTTCTTTGAGTGCGTTCGGAACCTGTTCAAGTGCTTCAGCCGCTTTCGAGAGGGCGTGGTCTGTATCTTCAATCCAGACATTAATTCCGTTCCCGACAGTATAGTCAGCAAGTGTAACACCTGTTTTACCGCTAACGATGTTTTGTGTGACAACACAGGTCTGGGATGCCCCGCTTATCGACCCATATCGGATAGACCCATCAGGAATCAATTGAATTGTTGAGTCTGACTTCTTGTATAATGGGTTCTGATTTACCATCTCCAGACACGCTCGTAATTTTTCAGCGTATTCTGGCTTCATCCAGACGGTCATCGCATTTCCATTAATTCGTTGTGTGAAAGACACATTATATGTCCCTGCTTCGATGGGCTTTCCAGAGAATACACAACTTGGGGCACCCGTATGGTTCTTCTTTACGGTGATGCCCTTGTTGTCAAGCAGATGCGTTACCATATACTATATTAGAGTTGTATACCCTTAAACTCTTGGATTTGCCACCGAGTTAATGGTTTTCAGAAAGATTGTATATCCGATTCTGAATAGATGGGTGTCCTGAAAACACAGTTGTATTGTCTTCGGTAAACGGGTCAACATCCGTAATCATATACATCGTTAATACCGCATGGTCTAATGAAGTATATTCTGTAGCAAGTTCATCTGATTTATATTCAGAGTTTCGACTATCCCAGTTGATAATCAATTCAAATCCAACAGATAACAATCCTGCTGTAATCATAAATTCAACGGGGTGTGGTGATAACATATATGCGAATATCGATAGTCCGATTGGTGTTAACAAATACAGATATAGTAATGAAGGGTATTGCCGTGAATGCTGTTTAATATGTGCTAACTCGTGGTACAGAATCCACTCTAACTCGGGAGTAAGTCTCCGCATATCAGGAATCTCTGAACTATCTGATAGATAAAACATCTCGGAATCCTTAATTAATGACTTAACAACATCACGACCATCTACACCATCTGGTTTTGATTCGGCTGTCTCCAAGACTGTATCCACATAATGGTGAATATAATCCGTGAAGTGAAGCGTAGCTTTGTTGTAAAATGGAATAGCTGTATCGATAATAAATGAACTATCATTTGATGGAGTTAATCGAACAACAGGTTTATTTGAAATCCCTAATGAGTCACATACATCCGAAATAGACTTGCTTAAATTTGGATGGCTGTCCTCTGTAACTTTTACCCCTTGCTCTCCCCGCTGTAGTGTTTGAACAGTTACAGCAGTAATAATACCATAGACTAAGGAAGTCAACGCAATAACTCCAATATCAGCAAACACGATATACACTGTTCCAAACAACACCATTGGGATAATTCCAATCTGAACAAATTCTGCCGCTGTCCGAATCATTTTTGACTGATTCTCATTCGGAATCTCAACAGTTCGTTCTGACAATTCTGATTTAGTGTCCTCCGATAATTGAATTACAATAGACTGTGGTAGTGTTTCGAGTACTTTCTTCCGAGTTGGTTTTTGAATTGGAGATGCTGGATTGTAAATAACCGTTGCAAATACCAATAAACAACCAAAGCTTGTAAGAAACCAAAACCTGTAATCCTGCACGCCTAATATTAATGACCCTACGACCAGGGCTATTAAAAGCCGTTGAATTAAAATAATTGTAGGGTTTTCAGACATAATAGACTAACATCCTTATATAAGGGTAGTCATCTATAAAAAGGTTAGGATATCCGTGTCAAGTATTTTCGCAAGATATATCTGGCTATAGTACTTATTGAATGTCAACTGAATGTCGCAGAACAGTTCAAACCAATTCAACACATATCTCTCTACAACTTGCTCAAATACATTTGAAATTGGGTTCGTCGTGTTCGAAACAGAAGCAACTGACTACCTCAACCAAACAATACACCCGCATACACCATGTTTGTACCATCGCCATGTATTAGATGACACGCAAACAGACTCTGAATTAATCCAATCAATAATTAACTCAAATGGTGAATCGGTTATCACTCCTGTCGCAAAGTTAAACACATTCCCTGAAACAAAACTATTAGACACAACAGATTCTTCTAAATGTGAAATATGTACTTATAACTCGAATACTGTACATTATTACCGAGAAATGGATTATTCAACTATTCCAACATATTCACTCACCCGAATTAAGTTTTCGGACAGAGAATTAACCACGAGTATTATCTGTGAACCGTGTTTACGGGAGATTACACTCTTGTGGGCTTCATTATATCGGAATCATCATCAAGATTTAACAGCAAATCTTCTATAATCTTACTCACTGCGGTTCTGTGTTAAATAAGTATGATTTTGGGCTAAATATAATCTCGCACCGATTTGATGTCTGGCTTACAACTGTACCAATCGGATATCTGTCGATAACAGCATCAATTACAGATATATCTTGTATCGATAGGATATGTGTCGGATGTGAATAGTCACCCTCGTATGGTGGTGTGACGAATACGGATTGGACTCCAGGAATCTCTTGAAGGTCTTCTTGTAAATCAACAAGGTCGAACTCATTGAATTTAATCCGATACCCATTTGACTCATCTTGTACACGACTGGAGAAGAAAGTTGAGAGATTGACTTTTCCTGAGGGAGTCTCCTCAGGTGTAACATAGACCGTCTCAATAGGTTCTCTATCGACTAGTGCCTCAATAGAAACTGTGAATTCATCGGGTGTAGTCATATAGTATAACACCAATAATTAATGTGAACGCAATCAAGCTAAGGTTTGGAATTGATAGTGGTCCGACTGTGTATACAATTACACTACATCCAGTATCACATAATCCATCACTTGGGATTCGCTGGATGTATGAATGATACGCAGCAATAACCCATCCAGCTCCAGCAAAGAAGATATATAGCCCAGTATCAAACCGAGTTTTATACAGCCCATAGGCACTCATCACTACGATTGGGTACATTAATATTCGCTGATACCAACAATACTCACATGGATACAACCCAATGACTTCACTAAAGAAAAGACTCCCGCTTGTTGCGATTAAATATATGACAAATACAGCTGCTACAGAATAATTTTCTGTGATTCGTTCCCGTAAATTCATAGTTGAGTATTTAATCACACAGTATTTAAAAAGTATGGTACTTCAGTATATACGCTAAAAACACAATCTTTATGCGTATCGTGAAATAATATGATGGTAAGCATGAGCGGGAGTCTTCAGTCTGTAACAGAGCGTCTATTCCGCCTTAAAGCCACATCAGTTGAGGATGGAGTGTATGAGACTTATATTCAGGACGCCTCTATACAGATTATTGAAGATAGTAAGAAAACTCATTTGTGGCTTACTTGTGGGGAGCCGTTTGAAGACGAGTTTATTCGTATTGATATTGAAGGGTATAATCTTGATGACTTGTATAAACTTTGTGATGAGATGCTATCAGAGGAGTTTATTTACGGTCTTGACCAGTTCGCTGGTAAACAACTAACAGTATCCTTAGAAGGGCAACACTCTACACACCCTGAAGCACAGGAGATTGAACAGTCGGTTCTAATAAATGATTCAATCGAAGGTGTGATGACACAGATATATACACAGTCGATGTATTTATTTGAATCCTCAGAAAAATTTGATAAAGTTCAGTCAAATCTGAACTCGTTGTTGAAGGCACACCATCATGCTCTTGAATCTGTTGCGGTTAATCAACCGGTTCCTGTTGATACAGTCACGGCTACAGACACTCACTTATCTGTTGAAGTGGATACAACACGGAATGGAGACACGCTGACAATTCGGTTAGAACTTCCGAATAGGAAGAATATATTGTCACACCCGACAACAGAATTTCTTGATTCGCACTGTAGTGGGGTTGTTGAGAATTTAGGGCAACAAGAAGTTCATCTCACAACTGAGTCAGGCTTAGGTGATTGTGTGGAGTCTCCTGAGTTCTCGATTCGGGTATAATAATCATAACACTTATAATAGTGGTTTACAGAGTTTTGCGGTATGGCTGATTCAGATAAAACAGATGAATTACGAGAACTGTTCTTAGATGTTACTGGAGGACAGGAAGAAGTAACCGAAGAGCAAGAGCAGTCAGATGGTAATTTCATCGGAGATGAAACAGACGCCCGGCCAACAACCAAAACAAATTGCCCAGAAGAAGACTGCGATGGAGAACGGGCATTCTATGAAATGAAACAAATCCGAGCTGCTGACGAATCTGAAACCCGATTCTTCACATGTGTAGAGTGTGGCAAAAAATGGAGAGAAGATGACCACTAAAGTCGGTTTAACGCAATCTCATCCGTGTACTCATCTAAGAAGTCAGGAATACATTCAATACATTCATCCAGACAAGATTTACAGACTGTAAACTGCGAGATATCTAACGCATCCTCTTTCATAATTGGTTCACTAACAAACCGACGAACACTCCCCGTAGATTCACATTTAATACACGGTTCCTCAACAGGTTCTCCTGCTTGGAAGATTGGGTTTGAACCGTCATCTGTGAATAGCCTTTCAATCTCCCATCCATCATCGCTATAGAGAAGATAAATGTGTGGTTTCGTTAATGTATCTGGCCCAAACGCAACTGTCATTCCTGGTATCGTCATATCTTTGACGGATGGGTCTGTTGAGAACGAAACGAATCGTGCTTCGTTCAACAAGCGTAGATACCAATCATCGGAGATATGCGTTTCCCCAACCACACTATCTGACATACTAAGAGTGTACTGTGTTCAGATACTAAAACCTGTCGAATATATCACTAACAGGAATCGCAAGATTATAGTGGTTAGAACCCGTATATCGTGTATGGTTGGCGTTGTAACTAAAGTCCATACGGAGAACGGAACAGTAGATGCCGCAGATATTGATGCTGATTTGCGGAGTGAGTGGGCAGAGAGACTAGCAAACAAAATCGAAGAGATTGATGGTGTACAAGAAGCCGTTGTCTCGTCCCTGTCTGTGTTCTCGGAGAATCAGGTCGGGTCTATTGAGTTGGTTGTTGATTCAACGGCAGATGAGTATCCGTCTGCGATTGAATTGAGTATTAACCCTCGTTCGTTCTCTCCACGACTCCGTTCAGTTTGTGATGAATATGCCCCACTTTCAAGTTTTGAAGTTTCATACACGCCTACGGCTATCGATGCGGATAGAGGGTTGTATGATTCGGATTATTATATTGTTGATATTTACTTCTACTGAACGGGTATCGAAACCTTTTTATATCCCTGCCGTGTATGTATAGGTACGATGATGACGCAACGCACTCCATCACCGCTCGCTTCTTTCTCCAGCGTTGCGTCCAAAGCTAAAAAGCCTCTTTAAGAGGCTTTACTATTTATACCACTTCATTGGTACACGACCTTATTCCACTGGGCTTGTAGCTTAGCCAGTCGTAAAGCAGCAGGCTTTTAACCTGCTTACCGTGGGTTCAAATCCCACCAAGCCCTTTCGGGCCGGAAGCTAAAATCAGGAGAAGCAGGGGACTTTTAATCCCAAGATTGCGGGTTCAAATCCCGCCCGGCCCTTCTCCAAGTGGGCTGGTGGCCTAGTCAGGTCTTGGGCGGCAGGCTCTTAACCTGTGAATCGAGGGTTCAAATCCCTCCCAGCCTTTTTAAACAAAACACATAAAGACTTCAATCGTGTATCAACACATTATGGAAGGGAATTGCTTTGAATGCGGGACAAAATTTGACCTTGAAAAGAACGATGGACACTGCCCAGACTGTGGATTCGGTCCAGACAGATGTAATCACCCGATGGAATTCCGAGAAGAGAACCGGAATGGTATCTACTCTGTAGATGAAGGTCAATATGTCGAAGACCTTTACTGTGGTAAGTGCGGGGCATCAGTCTGAGACTTCAGGAATTTTTTCGGCAGATATAAGTACGCTACACACATAGTTACAAGTATGGCTCAGATGACTATCTCCAAGGCTAAAGTTGGCCCACTTATTGAACGGTACATCCACGGCGAATATGAGAAAGTGGATTCTGAATCTGAAGATGGAGCGAAGAGGGTTGCTGTCCTTGGACTTGATAATTCACACAATAAAGACTACAAAGTTGGGTACGCAAGTGACCCAATGATTGTGGTTCAGGGTGGGTTGGGGTACACTCATTCAGAACTACAGGATGCACTTGAACATGCGGGTATCTGGGACTTAGCCCGATTCACGCCA
>LFCJ01001300.1_pt1 | contig 17216 bp, 28 predicted proteins | sample 643141 | NCBI WGS metagenome assembly LFCJ01 (sample SAMN03766243, study PRJNA286221) | soda lake metagenome | biome: soda lake; feature: Kulunda steppe; material: water; isolation source: sample B1-Br-g2 brine of Lake Bitter-1 | place: Russia: Kulunda steppe | collected 2010-07
CTCATGCATGTGCACTTCTCCCTTACTTGCTGCATAGCCACAGCCTCAAGCAGCTCCACCATGTAGTGCACTGTACAGCAGGCTGTATGCCATACTGTGAGGCTGCAAGCAGCCCTGTGCAGGATAGTAAGACCAATGAAAACCCTAATTTTCCACATGTTGAGATCAAATTTCCATGAAAATGTGCTGGCAAGAATGTGGGCATGGATGATATGAGCACTGGAGGTCATGAGGCCAACAGAGACAGTGTTCCTCTAAGAAGTTGCACAGATATGGGCGTTTCCAAGGACTTTCGGTTTAGCAAAAAAATGAAATGTGAAAGAACACGTGTGACCGCAGAAAATTTTGGGGAATGGGCGTGTGACCGCACTTTTTTTGGTAATTCGAATTCCCCAACAAACCCAAAATTTTTTGCGAGTGACTGCGGCCTAACAGAATGTGGTGAAGAAGAATCCCAGCACAGACAAGGTAAGGGAACAAAAAATCCGGAGTGAAGAGCCCCTCCTTGCTGTCAAAGGCCAGGCAGATAGGTTGAGTGCATGGCTGACATGTCTGAAAGTATGACTCAGGGCAAAGATAAAACGGATCCTGCACTGTGGATGAATCCTGCAAATGTGGGCTGGGGACAGCACTCCAGTCCCCAAAGTGGTCTTACAAAAGCCTCAGCATTCTTAGCTGAAAGACACACCAACCTTTAGGGACACACCATCTTCCTTTGGCCGCACAATCAAATCGGCCAAGGCGGGAACCACTGTGTCTAAGACTCCATTGAGTATGTTCAGGCCATCACTGGCGCCACTGAAATGCTGCATGGTCAGAAATAGTAGCAGGCAACAAAACTAAAGACATCTGTGTGCCTGCACCACAATCCTGCACCATGACCCAACACTGGTAGGGTGGAGCATCTACATTATTGTTCCAAACAGCAAGCAGCAGTATCTCAAAAATGTTCTGGCAAGTTGGAAGGTGACAGAGGCCCTCCTTTTGTCTCGCTCGCCCAGCCTCAGTGGCAGCATTGCTCAGCTAATTTAAAATACCAGTTGTTGGCTTGTACAATTCAAGCAGAAACGTTTGTGCAGTTAAGAAGGAACCACAACAGGCACATGACTTGTGGGCAGCCAGGTTCAGAAGCAAATTAAGCCTGTGCAGGTCATCTGAGTTCAAACATCCAAATCACCATTTCAGTGCCTCAGCAGCTTTGCAACCAGTTCAAAGGGCATAATATGGCTGATTGGTTCTGGAATAGGAAGACAATGGCTGCCCTCTCATTCTTGGCAGGAAAGTTGCTTGTATTGAAACAGGCACACCGGGAATACAATACTCACCCTCAGGGCCCTCGCGGCAGCCTCAGGAGTGGTGAGCAAGGCCCCGGTCAATGATGCCATGCCATCCGCCTCAGCAATTGCAGTACGACCCGTCAAGACGAGAGCCAGACTTGCCAGGCCCTCGCAACTGTTGCGTCGAACCTGAGCCAACATGGATCATGCTGATGTTAGAAGGGTTGTCTTTGCGTTTAAATGCAGTGCTCACCCTTGGAGCCTGTGGATACTTTTTTCTGCAAGCACCCAGTTGCTTTGGAGTCAGCCCTCCCTCAATAAAAGCGAGCATGCTTCATAGCGGAGCAAGCACCCATGACAATGAGCAAGAGGCGCATCAGCTTGTTGCCCCAGCGCAGCTGCGCAGGCAGCACTGTTTTGTTGAGCTTAATCAGCACACACCTCCCAGTCTTGGCTCTCTCTCACAAGCTTGGTAAGAGGTGCAGGGGCGCCCTGACAAATGGCATCTGTTTTCTGTTCCTGTGTGCTGAGCAAGCTGTTGAATACACGCAACGCGTGTGCGCGATCCTCATCTGGAAGCTCTGTCTCATCAAGGGCCAGTACGGCAATAAGCTGCGGCCGGGCACCGGGAGTGGCTGGGTTCACACCAAGCATAAAATAAGGCTGGTATGCACACTTATTGACTGGAGATTGCATGAACCAAAAGCTTTTTTCAAATGCAGCTGTATGCATAAGAGAGAGGAGAAGAGAATCATCTGTGCAGCGGGAGAGGAGTTGCCAGGTTGCAAGCAGCTATTGCCGGCCTCTGCTTTTCAGGCCTTGTACCAATAGATGCCAACACAGAGATGTCTTCCATCAGTATTGACATCAGTGCTGAACCAATTGTCTGATGCACTAGCACATCTGAGAACAGCCTGTGTACCTTTATTCAATCATGCGAGCAACTTAAAGGACAAAGGGCACCAATTTAGCTCACACTGTCTTGCTTGCAAATTGACAGAAAGTGGAAGCACTAGCAAGTCGTGGAGGGATTGTGCAGGGACATTCTCTTCATGAAAGGGAATGACCGAATGCGGCCTGCTCAGTCTGCTGCTATGTGCATTTCTGCAAGGCTCACCTTTGTGATGGAGCGCCTCCCGTATGCCACAGCAATCTCATCCTTTATAACTTCCTGCAGAGATTTTGGTACTCAGCATCAAAGCATGCAAACATGTCTTAGAAGCCCCCAGTTGCTTACCTTTGGAAAGCCTGGCAGGCTGAGGTCCGGGTGCAAGTCTTTGAGGAAGTCTGATACAATGTGCCTACTGGCATGGCTCTGCATTTTCCGCTGTGTTCGCTAATCTCCAAGAAGCTTCATCTTCATATTTAAAATATTACAACTTAAATGATAGAGGAAATTAAAAGTTGGTCAGACAACATTTGGGCTGGCACGATAGATGACAATGAACGGCTACAAGAATCTAATGTGATATTAAAATCTGGAAGATCCTTAGTCGCCGTAGATTGTGTATGTGTCATACTTCTTCTCGGGATCGTACACCTGCTCAAAGCAAAAGTACGGGTGCATGAGATGAGCAACGGTTCCACAAGGTATAACAAGGTAGGTAGCCGCAGTTCACATAAACACAACCTGCTTGTCATCTTGACCATTGCTTGACAAAGGCATGTTTTGCCACACGCACCTCCCATCGCGAGGCTGGAAAGATGTGCTTGTTGCGATCATACCAGTGCCGCTCCACGACCTTTCCTGCATGTGACTCGTTTTTCTCTCGGCTTGCGTCGTTGACCACGCGGATGTCCTCGTGGACTCCGAACTCAAACAAGGGTCCGGACTTGCCGCGAGCCTAGAAATGAATCATGCATGATGCACACAAAGAAAGGATTGTGCTGTTCTGTGCTGTGCACAAATGATTCTTGATGGAGTTACATGGGGGTGGTGTAAAGAAGAATCTGTAAATGATGTGAAGATCCAACATGATACGTTGACAGCCAACCTTAGTGGTCGTCAAACACGTAGAAACGCAAAACCATCACATCAGGAGGATGCCATGAGTGAACCATGGATCAATTGTGCATTTAAATGCCAACCCTTTACGCACCTTGCTGGCAATCAGATCATAGAAGGTGTAGTGGTGAGGTAGAATGATGTCTTCCTTGACGTAGATCAAGTTGTCAACACTCACATGCCGAAGCTCGCGAAACTCATTTACAAGCTGCTCGCGTACAGCTTTGAGAAAGCCACTGATCTGGAATGCCAAGAGAGCAAGCCAGCAACACGGGGGGTGGTGACAATGAGCGAAGGAGCAGATAGGCAGCTGTGACCAGCACTTAAGATCAGAACACGCACTCAGATTGATTGCTTTGTAAAGAGAAACACTAATGCTAGATTGAGTTGGTTTGCAAAAAGAAAACATTCACGCCAGAAACTTGAAATCCAAGTCTTCAAAAATTAAGGAAGAACGCATCTTTCCTTTGAAGTGTAAGCGCGGGTGCTGAAAAGTGCACACAGAGCTGTGAGTTCAACCTACTTGAGATGAGCTCTGATTGAAGCATTGGCAAGGAGCCGTATTTTCACCAAAGAAAACACTTCAGAATGCCTTGGTGATTGCTCCCACCTACCGTGTCCCCCTTCTTTATTTTCACCTCCCTTCGGTGGCCTGTCCCATCCCAGTAACTGTACACGATGCACAGGGGCTCTGCCTTGACTTTGTCCACTTGTGCTTGGTATTCCTGTGATAAAGTTAAGGGTAGAAAACTTTTCCAAACCCATAAATATCACACGCTTCACAGCAGGGGAGCATTGATTCTCTCTTTTGGTTGGGCCTTGGTCTGGCATACATGGCCTGTTCCTCCAATGTGCTAGCCGAGCATGAGATAACTCTTGCGGAAGCAATTGACCCATCACAGAGCTCACCTTTTTGAGCTGCTCCCGCAGCTCCTGCTCCTTGCGTGCGCGATCCCTGTCTGGCAAGAAGTCTGTAGGCGCATCAGGATTCTTGCCCTGCAAATGCAAGTTGTGGATTTACTGCTTGGCTTTGCTAGTTGTGCTCTATCCAAATTCAGCACATATGTCACTCCAGCTCCTTAGGGCTCAGCAACCTGTGCTCCTATGTACAGGGAAGAAGGAAGAGGAGGGAGTCTGTGGCAACATGCTCGTATTACGATCAGATTGCATAAGAAAAAGGTACTCGCACCAGTTTTCGAGGACGCTTGGCATCTGGTGGCTTATCCCCTGATACAATCTGCCCATTTTTGCTTCCATCAGCGCCAGGAGGTCGGGTGTTGCCATTAGCTGCTGTAGCGTCTGCTGCGTCTGTCACCCCCAGGGTAGCAGTGCTGGGGCCATCTGCAGTGGGGGTTGGCAGTTTGAAAGAGGTCACAGGTGTGGGCTCCTCTGGTGCCTCCTCCTCCTCCTCCTCCTGCATATAATCATAGAGTGGGTCACAACATTACAGTCCTGTGTAGTGTTATAACTAACTGTGTGCGTTTGGAATTCAGGGGAAGTTGTCAGGACAGTGTACTTGAAACAAAGTGTTATATTGGTTCAACTCTCAACCTTATATAGGTGACTCTCTTCTCTGCAATCAAATACTTCGGGTTACCATGAGAATTACCGCTTTGCCTGTCAGTGATGGACCAAGTTAGACAAGGCAAAGCAGCCTGCCCCCTGCTAGAAATCCTTCTTAAATGCAAAATATATTTGATGTTTGTACTTCTGAGCGGCAGCAGACCTACACTGCCCCCTCCTAGAAGTGGCCTGTGCAAGGCATGGATTAAATAGGGATTCCAACATTGTACTGATGCCTTGAGGGACAGTACTGATGCCTTGTTTGTTTACTGATGCCCCTATTATTGTACTGAGGCCAAGTTGGTCGGTGAGTTGGTTGGCTGGCCAAGCACAGATACATACTTGCGACCAATGCCCAACTGTGCGATGATCCCAAGTGCGCAAAAAGGGCACGCAATAGCACGCTTTTAAGTGTCTTGGGAAATTCAACGCAGTGCGAACGGCCCACAGGCGGGCCGAAACTGTGCTTGCAGCTGCCACCGTGCAAGCACAGAATAACCCTGATGACATGGGCTTTTATCAAGGACTGAAGTGGATTAAATGCTCTGTGAGGGGAGCATCTGGAGAGGCCTTGGCGGCAAGGGATGAGATGTACCTCCCAGCTTTGCATGGATGTGCTACGTGCAGCAGGGTGCACCCAGAGCGACCGTACTCGTGCCAAAGTTATCCTCTTCCAAAGACCTTTGAGTAGCCGTGCTCAGATTTATAAAACGGTGGCCTAGTGTAAAGCTCTGTGCGACAGCAGTACATAGAGCAGGGATGGGGCGCCAGGCCTAGGGCGTAATATCTGTTTTCAAAAGCATGTTGGCTCCTCAACTCACATCCATAGCAAATGACAGCTTCTTTGCACCGGCGCCCTGTTTTTGCAATCGTTTGCGCTCTTTGTCCCTTGCAATGGCGGCCTCCTCGGCTTCTTGCTTCCTTCTGGACTCCTCTTCCATCCTGTTGGAGGAACAGTGAAAGTGTGGTAATGATCTAGGGATGCAGTGTTCCTCGTCAAACAGCTGCACCTGCTTGCCAACCCTGGCAATCCATTGATCTGGGGCTGCCTGACTAAACATAACCATCAGGGGATGCAAGCGACGACCAGGAATGTGGCCTTAAACCGTCGCACAGGCATGCCTCTGGTGTACCAGACTAAAGCAGGTATCCATGATGCAGATCTCCAGGCACACTCCTAACCAGGCATCCACCTCTCAGCCAATGTCATGCGTTTCTTGATGAACTCCTCCTTCGTGACCAGTCCAATGGTCTCATTCTTGAAAGCATGCTCAAGGGCCTGCACCAGCGGCATGGGAGAACATGTTGCAAGAAACAGTTTTGTGCCTGCAGGATGTAATTTTGAAGCTTCTCAAGCTGGCCTTGGGATCTTGACATTTTTATACCTCAGTGGTCGTGGTTGAAAACTGGCGCAGGCCAGCAGCCTCCACGCGGCTCTCTCCCTCTTTTTGCAGAGCCTGTGATAAAGGAACAGGAGGACTTGTTGCTGGAGCACTGCCAGGGAGAAGAGCAATCCTGTACTGCAGCAAAGTCCATAAGAGAGGAAATGGGGGCATCCCATACCTCATGCTTTTTCCTTTGCTCCTCACGCTGCTTTTCCTGCCTCCGGATACGGTTACTATCCTCGGCTGTACCCACATAGCCCCCTGCATGCAACACACGATAGATGCATATTGCTAGTTCTGTCCTGTCCAACACAAAAAAGGCAAAAGCCTGTTCCCAGTGGTGTGCTTTACCAGCGAACATGGTGATGCTTGGCCTTCACCTCGGCACCAAGGAGCTAGTTCAGATTGTTAGCAATATCATTTATTAGATCATACCTCGTTATATTTTATCAAACTAATTGTTAGTATGCAAGGAGCAATCGGCCAGGTCTCCCAACGAGTGGGCAAACTGTTTGGGAGCCACCTTACAGCAAGGCAGGACAGGTTAGCTTACAGCAATATCAGACATAACAGCTTTAAAGAAATTTTAGATAAATCTGTGAATGTGGTGCATTTGAGGAGGGAGGGGATTGGACCGCCAGAGGATCTGGAAGCCCTGCTTGCCGAGAGTCACTGGGGCTTCCGAACCCAGGTCAATTTGTCTGAGTAATACATGAAGTCTTAACAAAGTTTTCTTAAAACGTGATTGTCGTCTGCTGACCTGCCATAGGCCTACGAAGACCTACATACCTACCTCACACACACACACACACACACACACACACACACACACACACATACACACATACACACACACGCTTGCGCTCACGCACGCGTGCACACACACACACACGCACGCATGCACGCATGCATGAATGTACACACATGCATCTCAAACACATGTGTACACATACACACGTACAAACACGTCAACACATGTTAAGCCCACAAAAAACATGAAAAATGCTTACAACCAGCCAGCTGCGTTCTACAACACCTGCACACCAGCAAGCACATGTACTGCAGTGTATGTTCCTAGTACATGAGCAAATCATCAGACGCATGTAACCACACGCACATACCTACACACAATACACACAACACTTTTCTACACCCTCCTTTCTGTTGTTCTTGCTTTCCAGGCTAAGGTGCCGGTGAGCAGACCGAAGCCAATTGTTAGCACCCTCTTTGTGGGCTTTGACAAAATAGGGGGAAAAAAACAAACTGAGTGGCTCCAAGGGGACATCGTAAGACTCTGTCAGGACTTCGCCGCAGTACACATGCCTGAAGGTGAGTGCGGTTATGCACAGAATCATTTTGTGCACAAATGACCACAAGTGCTAGCACGTCAGTGATATTTTAACGCTTGTGTTTCACCGGCAGGCATCAGGTGCTGTGCGATGCCTTTTATCAGTTCTGTCTGAGCTTGAAAGCACCCATCCCTTTCCTTTGCAGATGGATTGCTGAACGTGAAGCTTGAGCATGTGCTGAACACCCCATGTTCCAAGTGGCATGCCGATCACGTGGCGCTGCGCCTCCTGACCACGTACTGGGGTCCTGGCACACTCTACATTCCAGACAGGTGCTTTGGAAAAAGCAATACAGTGTTGTAATACGACAACTAGCATGTGTGTTGCTACACAATCACAAACTGAGGCCTGGTGGCCTCTCTCCCTGATGCCTGATGCGTCATTTGTGAAGTTGTGCAGGTTTCATGCTTTGGCATTCACAACTTGAAGCTGAAAGCTGCAGCAGCAGGAAAGACAATGCAAGCTAGCACTGCTTGATTTTCTGCATGCTGCCCTCATGCAGGTATGTCACGAGATTTGTTGAAGATGATGGCCACCCTGTTGTACAAGTGGATGGAAGGGATGAGAGTCATGCGATTGGGGCACAGCCAGGTGATCTTTTGCTGCTGAAAGGTCACTCCTGGCCTGGGAATACGGTAAGTCTGAAAAGGCCCTGTGTTTTGTTCTTGCACGTATCTTCAAATGATGTGTAAGACTGTTCAGTGCTTGCTCAAGACGTGCGTCTCCCTTGTTAAGTAATGCCACCATGACTATCCCTAATGCTCTCATATTCGTTCACTTATTGCATTTACCTTGGTTTGAATGCTTGAGCTCAAAATTTAAATTTTGTTGATTGTCTCATGCTTTCCAGGGTTTGGGGGCTGTACATAAAAGCCCGACAATGGAGTTTTGTGACTGTGGTGCAGAACACAACGCATTTGAAAGCACTAGGCTGGTATTGACCATTGACACTGCCACTGATTGGTAAATATGTTTGACTGTTGCTTAGCTACTGACTTAGAATCCGGTGCGTCAATGTCAAAGGCCCTTTAGTAAGCTAGCTAGGTTGAGGCATGTGGTAACGCAAGTATTCGGAAATAGCACTCTGCTTGGATACAAGGAAAGTATGGTATTTCCATGGTGTTTCCGTCGTATCTTATCCACAATCTAGGGGCTTGACTGGTTTTGCACTCTACAACTTTTAGACAGTCTTTTAATTCTTTTAGAGGCAACTTTCCTCCTGCAGCAGTGTCTCCCTCTCCTCTTTTATCATCTCCCTCTCCTCTTTTATCAGTGCACCCTTTTACGGAGTATGCTACCTAGAACAGCAACATTTGGTGCTAGCTTGAACAATCCTGGCGGCATGCAGTGCCTTCAATTCTTATTTTTGCACCTTGAATGCGAGTTTTTCTGCCAATGGTGCCTCATCGTGCCTCACAAAGCTTCGCTGAATGTATCTTGTGGCTGGAGAGCCAGAGACTTGAGAGAGTTTTAGACAGTAGGTATGCATATGAGGGTTCAAGTGGGCACACATTTGAAGTGATGAATAACATGAATGGTTTTCAGAACCTTACGAGTTTGGATTGATAAGCAGCCTGGTCGTTAGGCTAACTGGTTTGTAATTAGTCACTGCATGCTATAAAACACCGGTTGTCCATGGTGTCTGATACAAAATGGCATTTCAAACTTGAGGTTGTTTTAATTGTGCCGTTGGGAAAGGGAATCAAATCAAGACTTCATTATAGAATAGACACCAGGCACTCTGCCTGAGGAAACAACTCAAGGTCACTTTTGAACAGCACACCAGCTTTGCAAAGATTACTTAAACAACAATCAGGCCAGGTTCAGGTTAAGGAACAATGGGTTTAGACCTTCAGCCATATGGATTGACTGCTGGGCATGCTGGACACTGCCAGCCAGACAAAAAAATATCCATAGTCTCAGAAAGAAAAAGGAATGATTTGTATATATGCTTCAAGAGATTTTATTCAACATGCAACAAAGATCATAAATACAAGTAGGAGGTTGAAAATCACCAAAGAAAAAACATGTGGCTCTTTTCAGAACCCTTGACCTTTTTCCTCGTTTGATGGTGGAAGTTTGCCTGGTGCTTGCACCAGATGTAAACTTCTTCCGTAATTCTCGCTAACAGGGGTTACCTTGTCAGTGTAGTCTTTCCTTTTCTTTTCTTCAAGAGAAACAATTTCACATCCTCAGCTCCGATGTTGTCAAAGTAATAAGCGCCTGTGTCTCCAATGTAAATCCTACCAGTAAAATCAGCAAATTGTTCTGTGAATCTTCTTCAACAATCAGGCCAGAAACAGGTAACTTAACAGGTAACAGGTCACCGTGACAGTTTCGGGAATACTTGCTGTGGAGCAGAGGGGAAGCAATCATGATGCGTCCCATATGGATGAGCTTAGAGGCTGTCTGCACATGTACACACACACACATTTATCTAGTAGGGACGGAGACCATGCTAAGCCCTGGATTTCACAACTGTTACAGCCAAACACATGCAAATGCTTTTGAAAGAAAGTGAAAAAGATGTATAGATAGATGGATAGATAGAAAGAATGAATGAACAGATGAAAAAAATATCCTAAGGAAAGATATGGTGACATGAATTGATGGGAAGGCATGCAAGTGCCACACAATCGGGTCAGGGGGAACCACAGCTGCTCTGAAGAGCTTAAACACAATTACTACAAGTAGTACAAGGTTATTCAATCAAGGAGAATATGCACTACAAATGCAGCAAATTAGTATGCATATTAACAATATGATATTATCCTTAATGGAGTAATAAGTGCCAACTCGATTTCCATGATGGGCTTCCCCAGCGCTGGTCAAGCTTGGCCTCAACCTTGCAGTTGCAAAACTGAAGCTCACTATGAGGCACAAGCTATCCCGATGCAATAAAAAAACGTTACAGTGGTGTTCCACAGGAAATTTTGAATTAAGAAAATATATGCCAATGAAGGTCACCTCATCGGACAACTGAAGTATCTACTGATATATTAGGAGGACTTGTGTTATACACTAAATCTTCCCGGTCGTTAATCAATGAAAGTGGCAAACCTCAAGGCGAACAGCTCTAGCTCTCAAAGATCTTTGCATGCGCTGCCAGGGTTATTCCTGTATGGTGCCCTTGTAATTATAAAACAGCTCCAGTTGGATGTGTGTCTTGTGCTTTTTCAGATACAAAATCACACTGCAATAATTCATGTGCTTGTTCATGTTTTGTGTTTTAGCATACATTAGCGCATGCTTCCGCAAAGCGCTGCAGCATGCGTGTGGACTGCATATTTCATGGGTGCGCAATTGTGCATAGCTGGCTACAATCCTGTTATCAAGATGAATATGTGCCTCATAAGCGCATTTGCTGCGATCTTAAAGCACGCTTAGCTCACTCATATGCGCGCTCAGAACTAATAACATTCGCCAAGCAGCAGAATCCCTGCCAGAAAAGTGGCCCCAAGTGCGCTTAGTCGGCGCTCAACCGTGTAGTAAGCGCGCTTAACTTGGCGCTTAAGAAAGGCTCCTTAAGCGCCTCTTGAGCGCCTGCTAAGCGCGCTTAACAGCATGCACAGCGCATTTGGGGGGCCCTTTAGCGCTTTGAAAGATCATAAGCGTTCTTAGTATAACGAGCGCACTTAAGAAACAAGCGTCCTCCGAGCAGCAGAATCCCTGCTTATTAGCATTAATTATGTACTTGTTCGAGTTAAGTGCGCTTAAGAGCCTGTTTAAAAAGCCCCTCTTAAGCACCTCTTCATAAAGAATGTGAGGGAGGCTCCTAAGCGGCTCTCCATAGAGAATGTGAGGGGGGCTCCAGTCGTAGCTATAGCCTTTAGCTCATTAGCTTTGGCAACATTCGTACCTGTTTTGCTTGAATCCTTCGGAAGCTCTGGAGCGCCAATAAAGCGCCAATTAAACTTGTGGTGGCCTTGAGCAAGACACGGTGATTTGACTGTTAAAATGCAAGTTTGAAAAGCCTTGAAAATCATAATTTGACCTCAGCCCCAAATCAAAAGCAGAACCGTGAAAAGACGATACATTTTAAAAATGGTGGACCCTTTGTTCAGTGTACGCAACAACTTCTACCTGGGGGCGTACAATTTTGTTGTGCAAGAGGCCTCGGAGTTGGAGGGGCTGCCCTATGCCGCTGCCATAGAGCGGGACACGTACCTTTACAGAGCATACATTGCGCTTGGCAGTCATCAGGTGAGGAGGGATGGGGGTAAAGGGTGCAGTGCATGGGCTCATGCATCTTCAATACAATTTTCTGACTTCTCTTCTGTGTTCCAATTTGTGCACAGCTGGTCATAAGTGAAATAAATGAATCATCAGCCACGTCCCTACAAGCCATCAAGCTCCTGGCTGAATACTTGAGCGGGAAGAAGAGCAAGGTGTGCAAGAGAGACTTGCAGGGCCCAGCTCTTGCCTGCTGAAGCGAGATGTTGCGCAGGCACTCAAAGCGTCCAGCCTCTTTGTGCGCATAGATGGCAAGGATGTACATTTGCAGGTGCTGGACCTAGCCTCACAAGTCAATGCAGACAGCGCCCTGCACCTGCCTGCAAGGCGCTCCTGTCCACGCGGACCCCCCCCTTTCCCCGCTCCCTTTCCCTTCATGAGCACATACACATGCGTTCTGACACCCACACTGTCATTCACACACGGACTCCCTTGCTCACGCGCCCACGCACACGCGCGCGTGCGCGCGCGCGCACACACACACACACACACACACACACACACACACACACACAAACACATGCGCGCGCGCACATGCACACACACACACCGACATGCACGCACACACACGGACACGCACGCACATTTACCACGCACATACGTACATTCAAGCACATGCATTTACCAAGCACACACAACACACGCACACAACATGTTACAAAATGGACCAAGTTTTGTTGAAGTACCTTCAGGTTGCTCAGCGCGCATCCTGGTTGTGAAGCGCAATCAACAAGGTTCATGCAAACTGTACTGTAGGATGATGTTTTTGCCTCCGTCGGGGAGTGGCTGGCAGATGTAACGTCAAACAGGAACCCCACAGTCATCCTGGTGGCAGCCTTGTTGTACACTTATGAGGAGAACTACGTGGAGGCCCTCAAAGTGTGCCGGTCAAGTCTCAGCCTGGAAATGTAGGTGTACTACGTAAACTTGCTTGAAGTTCTTACTTTGCACCTCCTCGTACGCTATCTTACTAAATTTATTTGGCCGTTCCTTCATGTGGTTTCTCCCAAGTTCATTAAGCTTCCTGTTCATTGTGCATACCTCTATGGCTATTGCAGGGCTTTGACTTACAGGTCCTGGTTTGCTTCATTCCAAGACAAGATTTTGCCTAATCATTTGTTCTTAGTGTGGCCTGTGCACACCCTTGCCATGCAAAATTTAGGGCCTGTTGAACGCAGGGACTAAATTTAACCCTGGGGAAACTCCAGAGAAACTTCTCACACCACACTTAAAAGCAAGATGTGCTTGGCTGCTCGAGGCTTCCTTAGCTTTTACAGGAGGTTTTTGCTCTTTCTGTGTGCGGCGCCTGGCACCCGCAGCGCTGCGCTCTCTGTGCTTGTATATCTGAAGATGGACCGTGTTGACAAGGCTGAGCTGGCAGTCAAGGTAACCTAGACTGTATGTCGCCTGTGTCTTGCACTGAGGTGTTGGAAATAGGTAGGAAAGCAAGAAGCAGTGAAATCAGGGTGTGTATAGGTAGGCTGCGGGAAACCCTGGCTTGTGCTTCATTTGCCCAAATGAGCTCTCATGTGGGCGACATGTCGATGCAATAGTTTGTATCAGGGCTGAATATATAGGTGATTATTGACCCACACTTGGTTTCAAGGGTAGAGTCTGCTACTCTTCCAACTTAACCCTAGCCTCCCCCTGATTCACTCTAAGATTGTCTTCAATCTTTAAGGATGATCTGTCAATGATTTAGACAAGCTCTCACTTGAGTCAACTTGAGAGGGCATTAGAGGACATTGACATGAAATGCTAGCACCGCTTTTGCCAATGGCAGACTTTTATCAATTATGTCTTCATTGATTAAAGTTTGTAGAATAATGTATCTCAATTTCTGATTTAGCTCTCATGCGTGGGGTTCTGTGCAGGCTATGTCTCAAATGGATGACGATGCTACGTTGACTCAGCAAGCTACAGCCTGGGTGAATGTAGCACTGGTAGGTATTAGTGTCCATTCTGGCAACACTAATCTTGCAGATAGAAACGCCCTGGCTGTGAAAAATTATATTATTGACCAAATTGGGACCCTCTAGCATGATAGCTGCAGATTAGTCTCCTCTTAGATCCTGCTAGAGGCTACTTCATGAGTACCCTTGCAGTGGTCTTTGAGTGAAAGATCAATCATATTTACCTGTCTTCTAGGGCGTCGATGAGACAGGAAACTTGCTGTCTGGTGTTGCAATCTTGGGGGCTCTTTCTCTCCATAGTCACTTTCACTGTCGTCCATCAGGCCTCCACACCAGTGGCTAGTAGGAAGTCAGGATTGTAGCACACTGTTGCAATGACTTGCACAATAGTGGGTGCGCTGTATTTTGGACTTTGCTCAGGGAGGCTCGATGGTTCAAGATGCCAGCTACATTTACCAGGAGCTGGGGGAGAAGTACAATTGGACGGTATGTTGCAAGACTGGCTTGCTTGGACCTCTGCTGCTGTACTCTGGTATGTTGCTGGAATGAGGTCTTGCCATGTCTAGTTACCCATTGCTAATGGGCTTTGCTAGCCAGCATCACTTGCCTTGGCTGTATTCCAGTTGGAAGCATGCCAAAAGAAGCAAGAGTCTCAAATGTGCACGATTTTGCACATGAAAATGTGCAGGCTGCGCTGCGCAATGGACGCGCGGTGTGTTTCATGAAAATGGGGCAGTGGGAGGACGCTGAGGCGGATCTCCTGGACGCTTTCAACAAGGATGCCAAGGATGCTGACACGCTGGCCAACCTGGTGACTGTGGGCCTACACCTTTCCAAGAATGTGTCCCGCTACTCGTCGTGAGTGCTCGCTAGTGCGGCATGTTTGGAAGGCAGGAGATGACAGCTGCTTTGGAGGTACTAATCTGCCTGCACTGTTGTTATCCGCAGGTAGTCCATGACAAAAAATGTGCAAGGGCAATACCTCACATGTGTGCTAGGTATGGCACTTACAAAGATGTCAACAGCGGTTTGTTCTCTGTGCCATGCAGGCAATTAAAAGTACTTGCGCCAAACCATCCTATTGTGAAGCGCTGGGAGGCTGGCGAGGAGGCATTCGTACAAGCGGCTGCATCCATGGCCTAGAGGAAGACTTAGCAGGGCTCCACTTCAAACAAATTGTCGCATCGAGCCCCTCAACAAGAGGCTCTGTTCACCAACGAGGTATTCAAGGGCCAATTGCTGATCCTTGAGATCATCTTGATGGTCATTGCAGGCCCCACATGCTCTAGCCACACTGCATTTGTTCAATAGGCTTTCTGCTGACCTTATTTAAAGATAGCTCACGTCGTCAAGGTTTCTTTGATTGTGTTCTTTTCTGGCAATACTCCTGCTTGCATTCTTTTAATTTGGCAAACATTGGGTCAGACATCCGCCGGGCCGTAAGGCTGATTCGTTAGTGATTGATCAGCGTCAACCCTAAGTGTAAGGTTAGATTAGGTTACGTAGCTGTCAGCCGGACGAGGGCAGCTTAGCTGAAGCCCATCAGGCCTGCAACCTAAACCTCAATCTAGGTAAGGTTACAACTCGCAGTGCCCGGTAACTTGAAGTTATAAGTTGGGGTTAACTGGCAGCCTGCCGGTGGTGATTAGGCTGATTGGTTTGTTGCTGTCTTCGCGAGCGAAAGGAATTGTCCATAATATCCATAAGAGAAAGAGGAAAAACTACGCAAGCAGCAAAAAAGCTCCTCACATCAATCAAGGAAAAGGGGCCACTTGGGAAGAAAAGCCCCTTCACCAGAAAAGAAGAAAGCAGTCAATGAGGATCAGGAGGGTTGCGGGCAGACAAGCCAGCAGACCTCTCCTGATGAGTTTGAAGGTGAGGAGAATGCTTCAGAGAACGCCTGGTCTGAACAAGCTTATGAGCATAGTGCACAGAATGAGCATGGAGCTCGAGAGCAAGTTTCTTGACTCTTTGTGAATCAAGGCCGAGACTCTTCAGAGGAACCCAAGTGTGAGGAATGTCAATAACACCCCCCACACCTAAGAGAATGACATGAAGAACATAGCCTCCTGCAGTGCTGTGTTTAAGGCGACCATGCTGAGCATGGGCAGCTTGGAGCTGCTGCTCAGGGCGAGTGTCTTCTCACTGGCAGTACTTGCTCTCAATGAGATGGGTGGTACGACGCTGCTAAGGGAGGTTCTCGGGGCGAGTCTGTCTAGGCCGGTAAGCTGTGGCTGGTGATAGGGGTCTGCCTCCAGCTGCGGTAGCTAAAGAACCCTGCCCCCTACCCATAACCACCCTCCTTTCCACTCCTTTAAGTAAGGCCTTGATCATTGGGATAGTTCTGTTGAATTTGGGAATTGGTGTTGCATGTTTTCTTTGGAGTCACTAAAATGGCGTCAGGGCGAGAAGTGAGTCTGTCTCTTCGATTGTGGTTTATAGCAAAAATCTAAGCCCAAGAGGAACTCTGGATTCTGCTGTCACAGGTATTTGAAGATTTTGCATATGATGCTTGTCAGCACTGCCCACATCTGTGGATACAAGGCAGGATCCTAGAGATCCAAGTTTGCCTATTCGTTAGGTTACATAGCTGTACCTGCTGAGAAAAGGTAGCTGAGCTGACGCCCATCAGGCCTGCAACCAAATCCAACTAGAAAAACAACGAAAGTGTTGTTCTGAAAGCTAGGTTCGTCTGTTGAATGCTTCACAGCCAAGTCTCCCTCCAGGTGCGGCTGCACATGACCGGGCTGCAAACATAGCTGCATTCTGGACCAAAGCCCAACGGAAACCCATCTGGCTAACATTATTAGCAGTGCCATAATTTGCAGACGACCTTACTTGTGAGAGGTGCCCAGGCCGTGTATCCTCATAGTACTTAACGAGGTATAATTCCCTCTTGCTGACATTGAGATCGTGAGCCTATGTATACATAGGCTATATATATATATATACCTATGGCTACGTAGCCATTCTTTTGTTCTCTGTGAGCACCCTAGGTGTGAAGCGGTCTGCGCCTAGCTGGGCTGTTTTATGTGAGTGTGCACATGAACCTCTGCAATTCTATTGGTTTAGAGCTGCCATTAGGTTTCACAACGGGTTGTTGTCCTCTAATAGTGCCACCATGGTTAGAGTGACTCTTAAGCAGGCCCTTCTTGCAGACCTGAAGCTGGTGCCTCGGGCTAAAACATCTTGGGCTATGGATTATGCGCGTCTTCAAAGATTGCAAGGCTGCGACACTTATATACAAGCCTTCTTGCAGGGGCTACCTATTTGTTACTCAGATTTCACTGCTGACCTGAGATTTAGGATGAGAAAAGTGTGGAGGGACATTGCTGACATGAACCCTCTGGAAAGCGACAACAACCTGGTGACTTATCATTCTTGGTTTGCCTGCCCCCTCTTAGATCTTCAAGCTGATTCACGCACACGGGTGCGGAATGGGGATGCCCCCCTGATGCCTCCTCGCTATCTGCACCTTGATCTCCCTAAGC
>LFCJ01001301.1_pt1 | contig 17215 bp, 21 predicted proteins | sample 643141 | NCBI WGS metagenome assembly LFCJ01 (sample SAMN03766243, study PRJNA286221) | soda lake metagenome | biome: soda lake; feature: Kulunda steppe; material: water; isolation source: sample B1-Br-g2 brine of Lake Bitter-1 | place: Russia: Kulunda steppe | collected 2010-07
ACAGACAGACACAGACAGACAGACAGACAGACAGACAGACAGACAGACAGACAGAGACAGACAGACAGGTAGAGGGACTGACATAGACTTGACCGAGGCATACAAATGTGTTGGCATGAGGTCCCTGTGCTTGCAGGGAAGCGCGCTGAGCAGCACCAATTTATTTGGTGACACTGATCTGGGCACCCAGCTGTGCCAGACTCACACAGGTGCAGGGGAGGGTGCAAGGTTGCTGGAGCTGGTAGGTTCCCACATTGGCACCGAGCCTGCCAACACAGGTGTTGCTGGATGCTGGGTCCAGGCGCATCGGTGATGGAGTGCGTGCTGGGGAAGGCAGGGCGTGCACAGACAGTCACGCCACGTCTGCCGATGCAGGTGCTGATGGACGTGGGGCCTGGGCACCAGCCGTTGGCGGAGCCAAGCTCCCCAGAGGCCGCAAAGCGCGGGCCGGGGGCGTATGATTTGGAGGACTATGACACAATGGGCCGCACCGGCCTGGCATTTGATTTCGGCAGGTGGGCATGCCCTCTGTGTGCGTGTGCATGTTGCTTGTGTGCTCCATTTTAGGTGTGGGTCGACCTATCAGCCTCTAAAGCCTGCCCCCTGGCAGCTGCCCAGAGCCACACAAATGCAACTGTGGCTCTGGTAGACCTGCAGGGCGCAATCGCTCGGCCTAGTGCATGTGTTGAGCAGGGGTTAGTGCGAGAGTTGGGGGAAAAGTGATGGGCGGAGACAATAGCTGTTGGACCTCCGGCGCAATCCCTGGAACCTCCTTTTTGCCATGTTGCTGTGGCTGAGGTGAAGTTGAGAATAGACTGACAGTCCAAGCGCCTGGAAGTTTGGCGGAGCTGTTTGAAATGGGGGAAGCATCCTCCTCCTCCTCCTCTTCTTCTTCTTCTTCTTCTTCTTCTTCTTCTTCTTCTTCTTTTTCTTCTTCCTCCTCACCTTCTTCTTCTTCTTCTCTTCTCCTTCTCACCATTCTTCACCTTCTTTACAACCTTTTTTCACACCATGATGCCTGAGAGGGCCTCCTGCATCCTGGCCGCTCCTCAACTTAACCCCCTTCCATCCTCTCCACACAGCCGCCCTCTTGCTTGCTCCCCTCCATGACTCCTGCAAGCTCTGCTTCTGCCCCTTCCCATCCACTCCACACAGCCGCCCTCATGCTTTTTGCCAGACCATGACCCTCAGCTTCATTTCCTACAAGGCGGGGCTGTGTTTGTGGATAGGATGGGGCCTGGGAATAAGATGGTGCAGAGGCTCAGGGCGGAGCTGACGCAGCGGGTCCATCCCTAAGCCCTTGCGTGCCCCATCTCTTCCCCACAAACCTTGCGTGCCCCATCTGTTCCCCAAGAACCTTGCGTGCCCCATCTGTTCCCCAATAACCTTGCGTGCCCCATCTCTTCCCCAAGAACCTTGCGTGCCTCATCTCTTCCCCACAAACCTTGCGTGCCCCATCTGTTCCCCACAAACCTTGCGTCCCCCATCTGTTCCCCACTAACCTTGCGTGCCCCATCTGTTTCCCACTAACCTTGCGTGCCCCATCTGTTTCCCACTAACCTTGCGTGCCCCATCTCTTCCCCACTAACCTTGCGTGCCCCATCTCTCCCCTACAAACATTGCGATCCCCATCTCTTCCCCACAAACCTTGCGTCCCCCATCTCTTCCCCACTAACCTTGTGTGCCCCATCTCTCCCCTACAAACATTGCGATCCCCATCTCTTCCCCACAAACCTTGCCTGCCCCATCTCTTCCCCACAAACCTTGCCTGCCCCATCTCTTCCCCACAAACCTTGCGTGCCCCATCTTACTCCGTGAAGCAGCATCACCCTTGAGCCCTTGCGTGCCTTTGCTTGCTCCTTCACTTGCTTGTCCTGTGCTTGCTCAACCTCTACCCTTTCCCAGCTTGCACTGAGCCCTGCTGTCCCTGAAGAAGGCACTCCACGCCAGCATGCAGCTGGCTACACCCCCATGCTGCTGCACGGCGCTGGGCCAAGCCCTGCCCTGCCCTGCCCTGCATCAATGCCCAGGGGAAGAAACCCCACAAACACCTGCACCCGTTACGTTTGCAGGGCCCAGGGCCGGGACCCTCCCTCCCCCAAAGCACACACAGACCCCCTCGAGGGCGACCGGCTGCTGCTGAACTCCCCTGGGGCTGTTGACAGAGTGCGGCCAAGGGCGCGCGCAGCGCTCATCCTGCCGGAGCAGGTGCGTGGTGCGGTTGCATGCGCAATGAGGCCCCGCTGCGTGGCTCTGCGCAAGCAGGGCTAGCGCATGTGTTGCCGGAGTGGATCAGAGCCCCTAGCAGCTCCTTGCTGTGCACCCTGCTTGGCAAGTCCATGTGTGTGTTTGTGTGGTTATTGTGTGGCACAAAGTCGAGGGCAGGGTGTCCTGGCCACATTCATGTTGGACGTGCATAGTGTGACCCCGTTTGGTATCTTGGTCACGAGATCTGGGGCTGCCTGTGCTGCGTGAGAGGCATGTGGGGCCCTTTCTAGGGGATGCGGGAAGCAGTCCCTCAGCAGAGCCATGGCATATGGTGTGCCATGCAGTCCCTCAGCAGAGCCATGGCATATGGTGTGCCATGCAGTCCCTCAGCAGAGCCATGGCATATGGTGTGCCATGCAGTCCCTCAGCAGAGCCATGGCATATGCTGTGCCTTGTTTCTGCCTGCCGCCACAGCCGCATGAGGTGGCCATCAGCAGGTGCAGCCAAAACACACACGAGCCTGGCAACACACCAGCTGTGCAAGCACACCCGCGTGCACGTGCACACAAACACGCACACGCATGCTGTCCCTGCTCTAGGTTCACTCAGGCTACCGCAAGCCATGGGTGTTTATGGTGCCTGAGCCGACGGCATGCGTGATGCCCAGGCCAAGGGCATGTGTGGTGCACGCGCCAAGCTCTGCAGGCGCAAGTCTTATTCCCCTTGCTCAAGCGCGCCTGCTGCATGCGCACTCACCAGCCACCATCCACCAGCTCACCCTCCCCCTAACACCCACCCACCAGCTCACCAGCTCGGTAACCCACCAGGTAGCTACCGCACCCCAAGCCAGAGAAGGCAAGCGCTCATGGGCAGTGCCTGTGGGTTGTGGCGCAACGGCCACAGGGTGCTGGCGCGGAGGCGGCCGCCGCTCGCCGCCAGCTGGCAGGATCTGAGGGCTGCCTGGACCCTTTGGCCTACCGGGATGCGTGGTACGACCCGGACTATGATCAGGTGTGGTACAATGACTGTGACCAGGTGTGGTATTATGACCAGGTGTGGTACTGTATGACTATGACAAGGTGTGCTACTGTATGACTATGACCAGGTGTGGTACGGTGTGACTATGACTAGGAGTGGTACTGTATGACTATGACTAGGTCTGGTGCTATGACTATAACCAGGTATGGTACAAACACGCACTCGCGTATGTACACACACACACATATGCATGCCTTGCATGCACGCACACACGCCCATGCCTTGCATACATGCACACACATGCATGCCTTGCATGCATGCACGCACGTGCTCGCGTATAACTCACATTCAATGGGCCCTAAGACAAATTTCAGGTGCTGACGGCATCTGGAATGTCGGGGTTAAGTCTGCAACAGCTGCGTACAGCATTTGGAGACTACGGGCGCACGCGCCTGTGCTAGCGGTTGGGTGCAAACAGACGCATGCGCAACACTGCATGCATATTCACCTTAACACAAAAGCAAAAACACACCTTAAGTTGAGCAATGACGTGTTTTTGCTCGCTCGTTGTCAGACATCAGAAGAATGTCCAGCTTGAATTCCTCCCTCCTGACAAAAGCCTCCGGCAGACACGCCTTGCACTCCTCACACCGAGTGTGCCTCTCATTCAGCATGCTTTGCATGGCATCTATCCTGTTTGCGCCACGCACCGCTCTGCAGCACCATCCTCTTGTATGGCCCTCCGCCCCATCCATGCAACGCAGCCCACGCGCTCTCCCTCTGCGCAGTTCCGTGTCAGCAAGCATGCGCAAACAGACTTGCTCGCGCATGTGCAGCGCCACTCACCCGAGCGTGGTTTGCACAGGTGCGCATGTGCATGCGAGTAATCGCAGCCCATAGCACACACACACACAAGCATACACACATGCACACACGCACACACATGCATCGCACACACACCTTTGGCAGGTCCTGCCTTCCTCCCCTCGCCCCCCGCGCTTCTCCCTGCAACTGGGGCGGCCTAAGCCCAAGGCGCGGCCGGACACTTGGGCCTTGGACTACCGCGCGGAGGATGTGCCACTGTCGCTGCTGGCAGGCCACACGGGCGTGCACAAAGTGCCAGCCTTTGCAGCCATGCGGCCCCACGAATCAATGGCGCCCAAGCGTGAGTGCTGCAGCCGCAGCGACTGCTCCGCCGCGGGTGCATGTGTGCATGTGTGAGCCAACGTGCGCGTGTGTGTGTGCGCGCATGTGTGCATGTGCGCGTGCGTGTGCGTGTCCTTGTGAGCGCTGCACATGGAGGGAGAGGTAAACCTTCCCCCTGGTCAGCACCATTTTGGCATCACTTGCTTGCCCTGCAGGCAATCCATCCATAAGCACCTCCCCATCCTCCCATCTTTACCGCCTTGTCTGGCACCGTCTCCCTTCCTTGTCACCTTGCTATGTGCCGCTGCACTTCCAGTGCTCAGCCGCGCCACATGTCCGGTACACCGCACGTCACCCGCCCTTCATGCTCGCTCCTCCATGTCTGGTTTATGGGTGTCCTCATTTGTGAGCAATCTACACGCGCCCCTCCCTAAAGCACACTCACACACTCACACACGCGCCCCTCCATGTCTGTCTCAAGTTGACTGCGCAAGCAGCTTCCCTGTGCCTTCACCGGCAGTGCGCCACCTGTCGATCACCCATATGTCTCCCGCCCTGCCCAAACACACACACACACACATACACACACAAGGTCGCCCGGGCGCCTCCTACATGTGCCGTGAGCATCGTGCAGGGACTGTTGTATGGAGCATACAGTACGCTGCCTCACATCCTTTGCGCGTGCGCCAAAAGCATGCATGTGCGCACCACCACTCCTCCTCACCCTCTGCATGCACACCGTGCCATTGCTGCTCTCCTCCTCTGCCTGTGCACCCTCTGTGTGTGTGCTCTTTGTGTGCACCTTCTGTGTGTGCACCCTCTGCGTGTGCTCCTCTGTGTGTGTGTGTGTGTGCACCCTCTGTTTGCTCCACTGTGTACGCAGCCTCTGTGTGTGTGCACCCTCTGCGTGTGCTCCTCTGTGTGTGTGCACCCTCTGTGTGTGCTCCTCTGTGTGCGCAGCCTCTGTGTGCGCACCTTTTGTGTGTGTGGGTGGGTGCGCAGCAGCAACTTGCGCGCATGCCGTGCCAAGGCCGCCCTTCTTCTCTGAATCGGCATTCACATGTGTGTCGTGGGCAGCAGCAGTAGCAGCAGCAACATGCGCACGTGCGCGGGTGCCGTGCCATTGTTGCCCTTCTTCTCGGCCTCCATGCCCTTCGTGCGCACAACAGCAACGTTCGTGTGCGCATGCCCTCTTCCTACCAATGCCGTGTCATAGGCGGTGGGCGCAGTGTTGCTGCACATCTGAGCCTTCTCCTCCAACCCTGCACGTACGCCACCTCACATATATTGCACAGTTTATGCCATCCATTCATGCCCTTCCTGCCCTTCTCCTCTGCCTCTGCAAACTGTGGGCAACAGCAGCGTGCGCGTGTGCGTGTGCGTGCACATGCATGCATGCGTGCCTGCGTCTGTGCCACAGGCCCCAAGCTAGTCAACAGCAGCGTGCACATGTGCGTGCACATGTGCGGCAACAGCAGCGTGCGCGTTTGCGTGCACATGCATGCATGCGTGCCTGCGTCTGTGCCACAGGCCCCAAGCTCGAAGGCGACCGCCTGGACCTACAGCCGGAGGCGGCCCTGGACTTCACAAAGCCTAATGCAAAGGACATGCCCGCCATGGGCACCCAGGGCGGCGGCCACTTGGACCCCACGCGCATGGGTGGGTGCGAGGGCGGTGGCGGCATCTTTTGTTTTTGGTTGCCGCTGCTGTTGTTGCTGTTGGTGGTGGTGATGGTGGTGGTGTTGGTGATGATGATGCTGCTGTTGGTGGTGGTGGTGCTGCTGCTGCTGCTGCTGGTGGTGGTGGTGATGGTGGTGGTGGTCAAGCACTCGAGGCCTGTGCCCGTGGAGGGGACTGGCTGTCCCCTGGAGATGCATGGGTCAGGGGGTGGGGGATAGTGATGCGCGCTGATTCTTGGCGCACAATGCCAAAGCGCTGTGGATTCATGGCAGCCCTGCGCGTGCTCTTGTGGCCGTGTGCTGCCGCACGCAAAGCGCACCAACGCGCTCGCTTGCTTCTCATGGCCATGTGCTGGCGCCCACATGTGTAGCCACCCATGACATGGAACTGTGCACACCCAGATCACATCTCAAAGAGAACTGATTGGGGATGGTCCCTTTGGTGGCCTCTCGTAAGCTGTTCAGCACCAGGAGCAGTGCAGTGCGCTGTTCAGCGCTGGGATGATTCTGCGTATGCCATAAAGGGTGCTGTGTTGGATCAAAGCTGGGCCCAGATTGTGTTTGAGGAAGGCTAGATTGCACCCGTGCAAGCTCAAGCGCGCCTGCATGAGCTTGAGTGCACCTGCTAGATCTCAATTGCACCTGCAAAAGCTCGAGTGCACCTGCAATAGCAAGAGGGCTCACACATGAGCCCGAGTGCACCCACCTGCGTGGGCTTGACCGCATCCATGTGCCTCATTGGAGCAGCAAAGGCCCTTCCAGGGTGCCCCACAGGCCCCCTTGGCGCGTGCAAGCACAAGGGCCCCATTGGTGCGGGCAAGCACAAGGGCCCCATTGGTGCGGGCAAGCACAAGGGCCCCATTGGTGCGGGCAAGCACAAGGGCCCCCTTGGTGCGGGCAAGCACAAGGGCCCCATTGGCGCGTGCAAGCACAAGGGCCCCATTGGCGTGTGCAAGTACAAGGGCCTCATTGGCGCGTGCAAGTACAAGGGCCTCATTGGCGCGTGCAAGCACAAGGGCCCCGTTGGCGCGTGCAAGCGCAGGGGCCTCATCTGAGGGTAAGGGTTCAAGGCCTGAATCCTAAACCTTAAACCCTCACCCAATCCGATGTGGTGTGATTTTGCCCAACAAGGCTGAATCAAAGGCCCCATGCAGACGCACTCTAAAGCCACCACAGAGAGGTGCGATAACCACCACAGACGCACTCTAGCTACCGCAGAGGTGCGATCTATCCGCTGGAAATGTCATCTAGCCTCTTACAGGTGCAGGCAAGCCCGTTGCAGGTGCGATCATGGGATCAAGCCCGTAGCAGGTGCGATCTAGCAGCAACGTAGCCCTTGCAGGTGCAGCCAAGACCCTCCGAAGCCCTTTGGGCACACCACCTGGCGCGCGCAGGCACGGGGGCCCCTCCAGAACAGTCCGCGTGGCTGGACTACAACCCGCGTTTTGGCCTGGTCAAGGCGTCGCCTGGCCCCGCTCCAGACATGGCTCGGGCCATTGACCGCGAGGCGGCCCGGAGGGGTGATCCTTGTGAGGGGGAGGACGTGACCGGTGACCTGGACGGTGGGGTGTACAACGTGCGGCACGACCAGGTGGGGGGCGGGGTCAGCACGGCCAGCACTCCATTGCTCTGTGTCTGTGATGCACCCACACAGGAAGTCAGCACTGGAGGAGCAGGGGAGGGACGACTTGGTTGTGTGCCAGGCCTCGCACACATGCGCACACACATACACACACAAATGCACGCGTGCGCACGGGGCTGCGTCTCTTATTGACGCACGTTACCGCGTTGCTGCGTGCAGGTGTGGCCCAGCCCCCGCGCCACCGATTTCCAGCGTGGCCAGCCCCATGGCAGCCCTACCCCACGCAAGGCAGACCTGGATGAGGGGAACATGCTGTGGCTGGACCCTATGGACCCCAGCGCCCCCCCCATTGGGTGGAGCCCAGAGCCTCAGCTGCACCACACCCGTCAGCCCATGGGCAGGGCCCCAGGTGTGCGCGCGGTCAGCTAGCAGGAGATGCTCTGGGAATGGAAGGCATGCGCGGCCTCGTCGCCATATGTCGTGCGAATGGAAGGCATGTCGTGCGAATGGAAGGCATGCGCGGCCTCGTCGCCGTATGTCGTGCGAATGGAAGGCATGTCGTGCGAATTGAAGGCATGTCGTGCGAATGGAAGGCATGCGCGGCCTCGTTGCCATGTCGTGCGAATGGAAGGCATGTTGTGCGAATGGAAGGCATGTCGTGCGAATGGAAGGCATGCGCGGCCTCGTCGCCATATGTCGTGCGCTGGTCAATCACAATGTATGGAGCACGTGTGCGGCTGTTCAGGTTCCCTCGATGGCGCATCAGTGGGTGCAGGGGTGTGTAGGTGTGCTGGCGTGTACAGGTGTAGGGGGTGGGCTAACCCCAGCATGCCCCTCAACAGGCAGAGACCTTAGCCGCGACTGCCGTGCACCCAGGGTCACACACAGGCAAGGTGCCAGGTGGATCTGTGCGTATGTGCTTGAACATCAGTGGGTGTGTGGGTGCAGGGGTGCAGGCGTAAGCATGTGTGCACTCAGCCAAGAAGGCCCAACAGCTTGATGCCCACGACCGCCCGCCTGCCTCCTGCAGTTGCTACACTCCCCTTTTGATGGCCGCGATTGTTTACACGCACCCCAACGAGCACTGCTGCGGACGCATGTGCACCTCACAGAGCGCTGGAGCGCAGACCCTGTGCTCCCTGATGATGAGGGCAATGTGCTGAAGCTGCGCCTGTCCTTGGACGACCTGAGCCACTTGAGGGACCGGCCCACACATGTGAATGCGCCCGTGACCGCGTTCGGGGCGATGCGTGCCGACCGATATGAGCAGGTGGGACGCGTGCCGGCGGATATATGTATGAGCAGGGGCGAAGCGTGCCGGCCGATATATATTGGGCAGGCGCGATGCGTGCTGTGCCGGGGCGATGCACGCTACTCGATGCAAGCAGGTGCACCTGTGCAGGAGTGCTGGTATGTGCTGGTGCGCCTTTGCCGACCAGTACATGAGCAGGTGCGCCTGTGCTTGTGCACCCTTCTGGTGCTTAAGGGGCTGTACCCGCTGTGCAGGACGCGCCATTGTAGCCTCATTCAAATTGTTGGTGCAAGTGAGGGGCGTCCCCAAACGCATCATGCATCAGCTGGCCCTGTAGGCTCTCCCTGCAAAACTTCAAGGGTTCTCCCTGCAAAACTTCAAAGGGCTCTCCCTGTGAGACTTCAAGTGTGTACAGGCTTGCATCAAGTTCACCCACCACACCGGGGACGCCACGGGCGTGCTGCGTGCAGGTGCTGAAGCCCAATGAGAACCTGGCCCCCCGCCAGGTGCTGCGCCCCAAGTTCACCCACCAAACCATGGAGGCCACGCTCGCTATGGAGCCGCGGCAGGACCTGGTGGGTGGCCAGCCTGCTTCTTTGTAATGACCTGGTGGGTGCCCAACCTGGCAGGGCCTGGTGGGTGCCATGCTTGCCATGCAGAGCTGCAGCAGGGCCTGGTGGGTGCCATGCTTGCCATGCAGAGCTGCGGCAGGGCCTGGTGGGTGCCCAACCTCTGCTTCTCCGTAAGCCCTTTTTTGGGCATGGCCTCTCACAGGGATACAATGGGATCAGGGGAGAGTCACGCATGCTGTGATGGGTCACCCATGCTTTGACCGGGCATGCTTGCTATAGCTAGTGATGCTGTTGCTAATGGCCAAGATGGCTGCAGGGATCGCCGCCAGAGCCGTTTCGAGGCCCCAACACTCTCGCTCTGGTGGATCGGGCGTGCTAGGATCAGGAAGGGCATGCTTTTGCTCAAATGGGTCACGCGCGCGATGACCAGGCAAGCTTGCTCTGATCGGACACGCTGGCTCCGATGGGCGTCTCGCGTGCTCTGATGGATCATGCGTGTGCTGTGATGGGCCGCGCATGCTTTGATCAGACATGCGGATACCCAAAAGGGCCACATGAGCTTGGATGGGTATGGGTCGCGCAATTGCTCTTTGCACACGCGTATGCTGATGAGGGGTTTGCACACGTGTATGCTGATGAGGGGTTAGCTCTTTGCACACATGTATGCTGATGAGGGGTTTGCACGCGTGTATGCTGATGAGGGGTTTGCACATGTGTATGCTGATGTGGGGTTTGCACATGTGTATGCTGATGAGGGTTTAGCTCTTTGCACACATGTATGCTGATGAGGGGTTTGCACATGTGTATGCTGATGAGGGGTTAGCTCTTTGCACACGTGTATGCTGATGAGGGGTTTGCACACGTGTATGCTGATGAGGGGTTAGCTCTTTGCACACATGTATGCTGATGAGGGGTTTGCACATGTGTATGCTGATGAGGGGTTTGCACACGTGTATGCTGATGAGGGGTTAGCTCTTTGCACACGTGTATGCTGATGAGGGGTTAGCCGACAGCCTGGTTATCAGGCTGGTTTGGTTGTGGCTGTCATTGCCAGACAAAGCAACCCATGGTACCTGAAAATCGCAGCAAAGCCTATCGTGCCGCCAAGAAAGGAGATCAAGGACACGCTGCGAGGGTGTTTAGAGTCTTCCGGCATGGGCCAGACAACACACTGCATGAGGCACACTGCACAGTACACAGCTCCACAAACTTGCATGCACAAAATGCTGCACAACACGCTGCACAACACACACTGTACAACACACTACACAACACACTGTTCAACACACTGCACAACACACACTGTTCAACACACTGCACAACACACTGCACAGGTTTTTGAAGTCTTCCGGCATGCACCAAACGACCCTGCTGCAGTAGCCATGCGGCGGCGGGAGCGCGTGATAAGCCGGTTTCAGGCGCGCGAGCAATTCCTGCAGGAGCTGCAGGAGCAGCAGCAGGTATGGTCCCCGCCTGCACAGCAAGAGGTCAGCCCCTCACGCACGCAACAGCCTCAGCAGCAGCAGGTGTGGTTCCCGCCTGCACAGCAAGAGGGCGGCCCCTCACGCACGCAACAGCCTCAGCAGCAGGAGCCGCAGCTGCGCACGCAGGCGAAGGATGCAGCCGAAGAATGGATGGCGCCCACGGGCCCACAGGCGTCGCTGGCGCAGGTGCAAGGAGCAGGCACGCAGCCAGGGGGCGTGGCTGGGGCGCAGGCCAGCCTCCCCAGCCCTCACAAGCTCTCCCCAGGGCAAGCAGACGCAATCCCTAATCATGCAGCAGCAGCGCCGTGTGATGGCCACAGCCGGCCGGGGGCGCCTGAAACCCAGGAAATTGGGGGAGCCCCGGCGCTGCACGGCGGCGCCAGCCATGAGAAAAAGCCAGGCCTCCAGCCTGACGGAAAGGTGGGCATGCCTGGGCGGCAGCCGCAGCAACACCTGCCGCCAGGTATGGCGCGGCAGCTGCGCAGGCGCGCGCAGAGGCAGCTGGAGCAGCTGCAGGGCAAGGCAGGCCAGCTGCAGCAGCAGCAGGATCCACTGTGCCAAGATGCAGCGGGACAGCCGCCCAAAGAAGGGCAGGTGGACAGGCTAAAGACGCAGGCGCGCCTGCATGAGGGAGGGCTGCAGCACAAGGCCTTGCCGCGACGCACCACACAGCAGCCGCAGCAGCCGCCGACACATCAGCAGCAGCACCCGGGCCACCAAGAGTTGGGGCCGCTGCTGCACGCTTACCAGCACAATGAGCAAGACGCAAGCGCGCTCGCCCTTGTGGCCCCCGCACCCCCCTTCCAAGTCCTGCCCTTCCAGCAGTGGCTCCCACCCACTGGCCGTGCGCGGGCAGCAGCAGCCGAAGGTGCGTTGATAGGGGCGCCAGGCTGTGTCAGTTGCTCTAAGTCCATGTGTGCTGAGGAATGTGTGTTGGCGCCACCAGGCTGCTGTTCTTTGCTCCTGGGCCACGCGTGCTATAGTGCAGCCCCCGCCCTTTGCAGTATGGACAGAGCAGTTCTGTATGTTGTGTGAGGGTGGAATCCTGCCATGCAGCCTGCTGTGAAAAGTTTCAGGTTGCAGTTGGGCACACGAGCATATGCTCAAAAGCATGCAAATGGCGCACGTTTGTGTGCACGCCGTACGCAGACACTTGGGCAAGCACACAAGCATACAAAAGCACACACATGCGCCCTCGCAAAATTGTGTGTGCCTCTCCATGCCCAGGTGGTGAGGTGGGCGGCGGCTCGGCGCTGCCTCATCCCCCTTCCCACCCCTCTTTGGCCGGCAAGAAGGACTACGCAGCTAAGCAGCAGGTGTGTGTGTGTGTGCGGCAGGGGTGCGTGCTCGAGCATGCGTGTCACTGGATTCGGCCACAGGATATAGCAGCATCTCTGTGGCAGGCTATCAGGCTTCCCTGAATTGTTTTTTTATTGAATCACTTCTGAGCTTTGGAGGCCATTGCATTTCCGGGATGCCGACCCTGAATTGTCAGAGACCAGTGGACTGCTGAGCCGCCATCCCTTAATTGTCGAGAGGTCAGTGCATTGCTGGGTTGCCGTCAGCTTGCATCTAGGCAAAGTCCATTTCAATACACTGTGCACCTAAAGTGCACTGTGCGCAGTGCGCTCTGCCATCCTTCCTGCTGAAGTGCACTGTGCGCAGTGTGCTCTGCCATCCTTGCTGCTTGGCCTTTGGTGTGCTCTGGCATCCTTCGCGGGGCCATGCGCGTGCATGGCCCTCCGCGTGCTGGGCCCTCTGGGTGCTGGGCCCTCCGCGTGCTGGGCCCTCCGCGTGCTGCACCATCCGGGTGGAAACGGGCCAGCTGGGTTGAGGCAGACCAAACCAAGGCCACTGAACAAGTGTGGCACCGTGCACACTAAATTCACAACGTCTTGAATCAATTGACTGGAGTCCAGAGGTTGCTGTGCCACTAGCGCGCAGCGCCGTCAGCGGGCGGCTGCGTCCGTCGCAGTGTGGTGGCCTGACTGCCAGACATGGCGTGGCCCCCCCTCCCCTGTTGCGCCCTGCGCCGGCGCGGCGCTCAATCAGCAACACGCCACAGCCCCGCCCAATGCCGCGTTGCGCGCATGCATGTGTATGTGTGTGTGCATGCAGCTTGCAATCCGCGGCCACCGGGAGCGTGCTGGCCTGCAGGACATCCTGGCTGAGGAGCGCGCTGTGCAGGATGCTGCGCAGACTAAGGGGCTGCACCTGCACCCACAGTCACTGACCCCACAAGACCATCAGGGCGCGAGAGCGGGGCCCACCAACATTGGCGGCGCATTCCACACTGTGCTGCGTCCCACCTCAGCGCTAGGTCAGCGCGCAAGGCCAACAGCAGCACAGCCCGAGCCACAGTGGCGAGCGGAGCAGCGGCGGCACGAGCAGCAGGCAGTGCGGCAGCATGAGCAGCAGCAGCTGCAGCAGCGTCAGCAGGTTCCGGGCGTTTTGCCAGGCCCTGAGGCAGACCTTGTGCCCAAGCAGCAGCAGGTGGCACAACCCCGCGTGCCCCTCCAGCAGCAGCTCGCACCTGTGGTGCACATGCAGCAGCAGTCGCGCCCGTCTGCCTCTGCGGGCAGACAGCGCAAGCGGATGGCTGCTGCTTAGGGAGGGGATACGCACATGACGCCGGTAGTCACACGGGGGTTGGCTGCAGCCAGATGCACCTAAATGCCTTGCGGCCTGTGGCTGGAGCGTCTTGATAGGCATGCAATGAAGGTGATGGGTGTTGCCAAGTGTCTTGAGAGCATGGTCCAGCCAGCTCAGCCTGTCTGTGTGTGCAGGAGCGCCTAAGTCGCTGAGTCTATTATTTGAATGTTCCCTCAACATATCCATTTAAAGACCACCACCGATAGTCACCCTCCTGATCCCCGTTGGCTTCTCTTGCCTTGCTTCACTGGTGGAGGGGTCATAGAGTGTCTAGGTCCTAGGTGGCCTCTTTTCCTTAATTCACATAGGGAGTGTTCCTAACTGCCTACACAGTTTTCTTCTTCTTGCACCACATTTTGATACACCTGGTGCAGTCACAGGCCTTTGCTGCTCTGGCTGGCTACCCCCAATGATAGCTGGCCCGTAAGCCCCTAGACTGACCATGGGGCAGCTCACATTTCACGTTATATAACAGGGCTCATCCACTCGCTGCCTGGCAAGCTGCTACCCTCATAGCCGTTGGACAGTACTGGGTACTAGTAAGGAGGGAGCAGAGATCAAGCAGGAGAGGGAATAGAAAGCAGAAGTTGCCTGTACTCAGATGGAAGGCTGATTCATAGATACCACTGCCAGAAATCACAGCACCAATTTTTTGAAATGCACTTGTAGTGATAAGCCGACGCTGGAGGAGGGAAAGTGTTGGGCAATGCATTGTGCATGCACAGATGCTCATTTCAGTTTGTCCGATTATCGACACAAGGCGGAAGCTGAACCTCACCCTTAAGGATACACAGGGGTTGATCCATCACAGAAGGTATGGTGCTTAATCTACATCCCCGTCAGAAACTTCCTGGCACAGTTGAAGTGCGGTTGAAGCGGTTGAAATGCAGTTGGAACAATTTTCAACCGCATGGCAACAGTGAGCGGTTAAAATCAATTTTGCGGTTGAATAAATCAATTTCAACCGCTTTCAAGCGCTCTTCAACCGCGACCCTTCCTGAGAAGTCTGAAGCTTCTGCATTAAGACTCTGGGCGTACATTAGCGTGCTTTCAATTGCCAGGCCATCCAAAGGAGCTCTATTCCTCTCATAGAAACCTCCTTAAGAGCTATTCTTACTAGTTTCAAACTAGATTTGAAAGGACGTCCTTCAGGCTGTGATAGCCCAAAGTGAGGCTGAGGGCCAGTGACAGACGGTCAAATATCAATTATTGTTGGACGTCAAAAATTATAATTATATTCAAGCTTCGAGAAAGTTTCTTTTTTAATTTGTTACACAGCCAGAAGCAGTCATTCCAATTGAGTTATTTGATTTATTCCAGCCTAGGACGAGCTCATCTGGAGTATGCAAGTCACTAATGGTTTGGATAAGCAGCCAGCCTAAACGTCAGGTAGATTAGTTTCAAACTTGTCAACTCTTAGGCTGTGTTTTGACTTGTGATAAATCGTGACTTGTCATTCCCAGCCAGCCTTCTTAAAGAAGGTCTCAGTGACGTCTGAAGTAAATGCTAAGTTCACTGTGCCGCTGAGAAAGACGATAATGAAAAGAAGCTTTTGATGGCTCAGCACAACCTTAAGGCTAAAGCAAAGCATCATCGTCTTTCTCAGCGGCACAGTGAAGTTAGAGGCTTCTTTTGGTTTCACCATTTATGCTGGATTGTAACCAGGAGTTTAGTGGAGTCAGTTGGTGGAGTATTTGATCCTGTTGTCATTCAAGCCGTATTTTAGATATGTTTGCACAACCGGGGTGTGTGGACTGGCTGCAGACAACGATGTGTCATGGCAGACAAACCAACAAACAACAGCCTGTCCAAGTTTGGCAGCTGAGGGCACTTAAGTAAAGTCAACAGCAGCCTTTGCAACAGTTGCAAGGTGACCCTAACCTCACCTACTTTGAGCATGTAATTCATTTAGCTTGAGCCAAGCTTCAAGTCCTTCTAGGAATTTATCTCACCTAACACCTTTGCATTTTCCCAGTGGTCACCCACGGGGGCATGGTGCCAATTAAGATGAAGATTCTCTTGAATGCTGCAGTAGTTTTCCTTTTGTTTTTAAAAGCTGCAGACAACGAATTGTCATGGCAGCAAAAAAAAAGAAAACAATAATTACGTAGGCAGGGAAACCACTCCCTATTTTCCGAGTGTAGGGAGTCCCTACATCAGTTAATCTAAGGAACAGGAGACACATTGATCCCAAAGAGCAGTGAGTCTCTTTCACCAGAAAGCAGGATAACAATCTGAGCTTGGGGGCCTTGCAAAGCCCAGCGCAGGGTTGAGCTGTTCATCTTCACAAATCCGATTTGTGGCAGAGTCTGCCAGGCTCTGTGGCAGTGCCAAACATTCATTGTGGTCGGTGACCAAGAAAGAAAAGAAAAAAGAAAAAGTACGCAAGCAGCAAAAAGGCTCCTCACATCAATTAAAGAAAAAGGGGCACTTGGGGGAAAAAAACCCTTCACCAGAAAAGAAGAAATCAGTCAATGAGGATCAGCAGGGTTACGGGCAGACAAGCCAGAAGACCTTTCCTGATCAATTTGAAGGTAAGGAGAATGCTCAAAAGAACGTCTGGTCTGTACGAGCTTATAAGGATAGTTCAAAGAATGAACACGAAGCTTGAGAGCAAGTTTCTTGACTCTTTGCAAATCAAGGCGAAGATGTCAAGCCAAATCACCGTCATTGGTGAATTATCATCTCAGATACACAAGCCACAAAGATTCTTAAGAGGAATCAAAGTGTGAGGAAGTGTGAGGAATGTAGATGACACCCCCTACACCAAAGAGAATGACATGAAGAAGATGGTCTCCTGCAATGGCGCGTCTAAGGCGACCATGCCGAGCATAGGCAGCTTGGAGCTGCTGCTCAGGGCGACGCTGCCAAGGGAGGTTCTCGGGGCGAGTCTGTCTACGCGGGTAAGCTGTGGCTGGTGATGGGGGTCTGCCTCCAGCTGCGGTGGCTGCTGCTAAAGAACCCTGCCCCAAAACCAAAACCACCCTCCTTCCACTCCTTTAAGTAAGGCCTTGATCATTGGGATGGTTCCGTCGAGTTTGGGAATTGATCTTGCGTTCTTTGGAGTCACTAAAATGGTGGCAGGGCGACAATTGAGCCTGTCTCTTTGATTGTGGTTCATAGCAAAAATCCAAGCCGGAGGAACTCTGGATTCTGCTGCCACAGGTATTTGAAGATTTTGTAGGGTTGGGTCATTCGGTTTTAACGCATTTTATCGCTTCCGATTTTTTGAGAATAATTTGCGCTTTTTAAAAGTGGCATTCGCGAATTTTATACCCCCTGACACCCATTTTGACCAATTTATCCCCTTTCCTGCCTCATCGACCCCCGGAAATTTGAGTTATTGCGTAAGTTACATGGTTTTAAAAATTTAATTTACGTTTCACTGTCATTTCCAGGCAATCCCGGCTGCCTCACAACCTTTGCAATTCATCACATGATCATGGCATGTTAAACGACATTATTAAACGACAATGACCCCTATTACTAGTACCAGTACCATTCCTTGGTACTAGTACTCAAGGTACTGTAAATAATAATAAATGAATATTCGAATGGTACCTAGGGTACATGGAGTACTAGAGTACCCTTCAGGGCGTGCTGGGGTACTTCCCTGAGTGCACTGAGTACTGAGAGTACATTGAGTACATGCCTGGTACATG
>LFCJ01001304.1_pt1 | contig 17201 bp, 19 predicted proteins | sample 643141 | NCBI WGS metagenome assembly LFCJ01 (sample SAMN03766243, study PRJNA286221) | soda lake metagenome | biome: soda lake; feature: Kulunda steppe; material: water; isolation source: sample B1-Br-g2 brine of Lake Bitter-1 | place: Russia: Kulunda steppe | collected 2010-07
CGATTGGACCCAGACATATACCGTTGGATAGCTCTCAACGGCAGGATTCCGAATATATAGTTTTTATTTGGTTTGACACGTGGCGTCCAAAAGTTATGAGGACAAACCCCTCCTGCGTTGAGTGCTTAAAATGCAACGTGTCGCCACTTGAACAAAGGCTGACTGGCTACATAAATCCAGCTGTTCATGCACAAAGAGCGTACAGACTTGACACAGAATTTGTTTGAAAGCAGCTGTTCAAGTTCATTTTTTGCTGTGAATGCGCTGAGAATTTGATCTTTATTGACCTCGCTGTGCAGGCGCTCATGTTGGCAGCAGTGCTGGGAGCAAAGCAGCTGGATGTGTTTGTGGCACGCCAGCAACGCAGACAGCTCGGCCTGTGCGAAGAATGTGGAGGCATCTTTGATCCATCACGCTGCACGGAGCAACAGTGCCCGATGAAGGGCAAGGGCCTGCCAGTACAAGAGGCAGCTCGACCAGCAAGTAGTAAGAGCAGCAAAAGTTAGCAGTCAATGATGTGACTAGCAGAGGAGAAGCGCGCAGTGCGGTATGCATAGTGTTGTACTCTTGTTTGCCACAAGAGAACCGATGCCTGGGTCCATTGGGGGCGAGCTCATCGTAAAATCCACTTGGGCAGTGCACTCAACTTCAAAATGTTGGCCTTATGTGTGTAGATTAGAAATGCAAACAAACAGGTTAGCAAATTACTTGCCTTAAAAGTATGTAGACCGCTGCCAGTGGCCTTACAAATGTGACTAGAGTGATTACCACAGAGAAGTACTACTAGAATGTCTTCAAGCAAGATAGGTTCCCGTGGTGGCTTGCCGGTCTCTACCTGCCTGTAATCAGAAAGATGTCTAACCGTTAGTATCTAGTGTAGTAGGTAACTGACTCAGCTTTGTTTGAAACTTTCGCGAGTGCAGTTTGGCTGAAACCTATCAGACCTGCAACCTGAGCCATACTTTAGAAAGGCACAAATGTGCAAGATTAATTGTATGAAATAAGGGTGTTTTGGTGAATTTCAAAACCTCAGTTCTGAACAGTTGATAAAGGAAAACTGCGTGTAACATGTACCGAGGCAGGGGTGCGTACTTGATGCTACCAGCTGTGCAATGCAAGTCCTTTTCCAGCAGAAGATTGGACGGCAGATAAAACCCACTGGCAGTGAATCCGGTGGACAGGGAGGTGGAGTCAAAGCCAAAGCCCATATCCCTTTGCCTGTCACTCCATACCTGGTCATAGCTAAGGTCAACGCAAGCAGCAAATGATGATCAATTTATGTTCATTAAAGCCCTCTTCTAGAGTACTTTTGAGGTGTGTTGAGGAATGCAGTGCAAGTGGGAAAATTTGACCCTTTTGCTTCAAGAGTTTGTTTGGAATGCATGATAACCCTAAGCCTAAACCCAATGATTTGCATTGTTGTTAAAGCCCTATTAGCTTTGAAAATAACCCTTGTTGAGGTTGGAGATGATCTTCCTGATTATTGTGCTCAATGAAGTGCAGCTGAATTTTTGAAGTGTTTCTCAGCATAGTATTCAAACAAGTTTCCCATAAGAAACAGAAACATGCTTATCCTGCTTGAAGTGTTTGCAAAAGCACAGGGTAAGTGTCAGGGCTGATTGCTTAATCCGGTAGCTGCCTGTAGGTTTTATGAATGTAATGTCTTGCATCCATGCTTCGCAATTCCCTGTTGGGCTAATGTCTATTGCATGTCAAAAATGTTTTTCTTTCACATGCTTTTACAGTGCATGGATTTCTAGCTCTGGGATGGATCAATGTTAATGTCAAAACCTTTGTCAGGTAAGGTTGTCTAGGTTAATGTCTGTAAGTGCCTGGTCTATGGCTTCAAACACAAAGTTTTATTTTTCAGGCTATTTTGTCAGCTATCTCGTGTCTTTAATCTAATTTTGGCTTTCAAGTAGGTAGCCAGGTCACCTCAACAAGTTCCTTTATAAAAATCAGCATTTTATTTGATTCTTTAAGTGAACATTTAGCTGTCATGGGTAGCCGGCATGCCCAACCTTCATTGACTATCATCTCCTTTTGTTGTTTTTTTGCAAAAGGAACAATGAACAGTTCTGTTGCAGACGCTGCAATGGCTGGTACACATCAGCTGCGGAATGGTTACATTCTTCCTTGGAGCATTGGGTCAGCAAAGTTTTAAGCTGGCATCCTCAAAAATGTGGTGGGGTGTACCGTTGTTTAATTCTTACATCTTCAATTGTCTTAAAGGTTACGCAACACTCACCTCTCTAGGGCTGGCAGCTCATACTCAACATAACCTTTAGCCGGTGGGAGGTATCGTTGTCCCAAATTTGCCTAATATAATTGTGCGAGCCTGCTATTTCAGGACTGATTCCGTTATATAGCGGAAATGATGGATGTACTACATGCTATTTAGTAAATAGCATTGGTCATGTCTATTAACATAAAAAGGTAAACTCAGCTGCTGCTTAATTCACAAATTTAAGATCCCGCAAGGTCTTAGGGATCAAATGGGTCCAGGCTCATTCGTAAGGTTGCGTTGTGGTCTTTGGGTATGGGGCTCATAATTGTTTTGACTTTCACTGGAGTTGATTTTCAAAAAATAAACTTCTGCTCCAGTATGGAGTAGGTTGGCTTGGGCCATTGTAAGGGTATCCGGGACCTGAATCTAAGGGCCTCCCATTGCAGCGGATGGTGGGCGGATGGGGGATCAGTGTTCCACAAGTTAAGAATTCGTAGCTGTAGAGCAACATGGCTGAAGCCTATCAGGCCTGCAACCTAAGCCTACATCTAGACAGGCACCAATTTACTTCATGTATGAGAGGCAATGTAGTAGGTATCTGAAACTGCGAGGAGTGTACCAAGCACTCTATGAACAAGATGGATTTTGGAGGACGGAAGACCCGTTTTTACGGTTGCACAGGTTGTTATCTCTTTCTCTCTGGATGCATTCACTGGGTAGAAAGAATGAAGGCTTCATTATGAAGCTCGATCATGTACATTTCCTCGCAGTACGGTGGTTTGCTTGTTAATACGAGTCTGAATTTGCAGCATTTTAGCACTTGGCATGTTACCGCGCTGCTAGCATGAGATATACTTCCATTCCCGCCCCTGGAGCACCTCCAGGAAGCCGTCTGGCAGGAGCAGAAGTATCAATCACTGGCGCCAGTGATCACTCATGAGTGATACTTCTGGTTGCGCACGCATACGTATGCAAACTGCACAGCAGCCTGCAGGACGCTGTAACGAGGGGCTTTATGCCTTAATATCTTGTAATGAAAATTTTTCTGCATTCTCACACCCACTTTTTGAACTGGTTCCAGCCACCTGCAACACGCTTTCTCTGTAAGTATGTAAACAAATCTTTAGGAATCAAAACTATTATTACGAAAAATTGGCTTGAATCTCACTTTGACGAGGATTTGTCGTTCGAGGAGCTCCTCGAGAGAACTCATCTTTTCAACGGGGAACAAATTAGCACCAAATTTTTATGTTATATCATTTTTGTCGCCTCGTCTTCGGGGTTTACGATTACATTCATTCCTTGGAATGCACAAGCTGCTTCTTGCCAGCAGCTGTTGGCTCCTGCTAGTCAAAATAGCGTCGTTAGTGACAGCCTTTGGCAGCTTGGCAGATGCAGACAGGTACAAAAGGCACATGCTGATCAGATCCATCTGGCGCCTGCAAGCTTGCAGCGCACAGATGTCTGCACTCAGAATGACGGCGATTGCATAGCTGCCGCATTTCTAAGCAAGTTGCTTGCTGCCCTGAAGCATGAATTCTAAGATCCTGACGTGTGTGCAGGCTGAATGACTCCAGAGATCCTCGAGCTCGAGCACAGCGTCCGCCAATCCCTGCCACGAGCCCCAGCCAAGCTGAGCTGCTCAAAGCCTTGGCCATGCTGACAGATGCAGTAGAGGTCAGAATTCAAGCACAGTCACAGCCATACTCTGGCAAGCAGCAGGGCAGCTCTAGTGCAGATGGAAGTTTGGATCCAGATCCCAGCACTAGGCGTGCTCCAAGCAGCGCAGGGCTGTTAAGCAATATCTTTGGGTCTAGTTCTGGTGCTATGGGCACATTCCCAATGCTCAATGGGATATTTGGTGGACAGCAGAACAGCAGCTTCCTGGGAGCACCGTTGCTGGGAGGGCAGGTGGGGCCGATAAGGGCAGGTGCACTAGACGCCAGCCTGTGGGCACCTGGTGCATCTGGCCAAATTGACGGAGAAACCCTTAGGATAGTCGGTGAGTCCACGCACAAAGCAGGCTGTTAAAAGTGCAGTTAAGCACCATGATTCAAAGGTTGATTACAATTGTCTGAGCACGCATCAGTGGGCCTTCATACGGAAAGCATCCATTGTGCAGGTGGGAGTAAAGTGGAGGACAAAGACAGGTACGAGTACAATTTGCCATCCACCCTTTGCACGAGTACAGAAAGTGCGGCAGCTGTTGCTCGCTGTAGCCCGGCACTTTTAGGGCACGCAGCTTGCCCTCACATACACACGAACAAACCCTGACCAGCTTCAACGCCTGCTTGCAGGTACCCTTACATTTCATCCCTGAGAGACCCCGGCTCTGGCGAGCACTTTTGCGGTGGGCACAGGGCTCAGGGTAGCCGTTGGCGCCTGCTTGCAAGTTTCCATCCTTGTGCGGCAGCCAATTAAAGGTCAGCCAACCCATGCTCCTAACCTTGTGAAGCAGCCAGATGCAGGACATGACGGTGCATGCGTGCACGGAGGAGTCCTGATTTTTGTGTCTTGGTTCTGCTTTATACTGACCAGCAATGCTGTCCAGTGGGGGTGGCGGCTTTGCGCACCTACAGGTGCAAGCCTCATTGCTTCACGAGCAGTGGTGACCGCTGCCCACTGTCTGGACCGTGACACCTTTTTGCGGCGCTTGCCAGGCGTTGATGTGGGACGTCACAAACTGTAGGTCGCTGCCCTGGCATTGTCAAAATGTTGTAAAATGTAGTTCAGGCAACGTCGTTGACTCCTGGCATCCCTGGCACCTTCTAAAGGCACATGCCCAGTGCTGGCATGGGCAGCCACGAGCTGTGGGTTATATTGTGGGTTATGTAGGTTATATGGGCAATTGCCTTATGAAACATTATCGCATGGCACCCTCTGGGACCATTGTATGGCCCGTGCCCAATGCTGACACGGGCTTCCAGAGACTGGGCACCCGTTCATCATAGAAGCTGCTTGGCAAGGAATGGCAAGTTTATGGTTAGGGGATGGCAACTCTGTGTGCGAACAGTATATGCTCTAAGGGTCTGCCAACCTCTCTGTTAATCCATATGCCTGTGCATGCACAGCCGTGGAGATGACAACGGCATTTGGTTCAGACGGAGCTGTCAGACAGTGTACGTGCACCCAGACTGGAACAATGACATTGGAGTGGGAGACATTGCCCTCTGCATCCTGGATGAGGACGTTGATGTTGAACCTGTTGAAGTTGCACCAGGCACGTTCAACGCTGTGTTGTGTCCAAGCCTTTGTGTGTTTTCCTTCATGGAGACTTGCGTACGCTGGGAAAGTCGAGTCAGATGGTGCCTCCAAATAAATATGGCACACTTCATGGCCTACAGTCTTGACTCTCATTGTACTGGCAAAAGCAAACAGCATAGTATGAAAGCCCACCAGTGTTTACAACTGCTCTACTTGCAGATGACCTTGAAGTGCCTACAGATGAATCCATCCCTTTAACAGTTGTTGGCTGGGGGGCTGTGCAAGAAGGCGGTAGAAATGTTGAGGATCTCAGGGTAAGTTTACTTAATCACACTTGCTGCAACTAGCTGTACTGACGACCGCACAGCATTGACCGAGCCCCTGGTTTTTACACTCATTAGCCACTGCATTTACTTGTAGGATGATGTACAGGCATAGCCATTAGAGTCATGCCTTCCAAGCCTCAAAACAGCCAAGAGAGGGCACATGTAATGCAGGCTACAGCTTTTTCCACTGACACAGCTTAAAATCAAATGATGCTTTCATGGCTAGCACTGTAGGATACCTGAAGGCAAACCAAGACATCCATTTCTTTATTGTTCCAGCTTGACAAAAAGAACTTAGTATAAACTTTGACAGCAAGCATGGTTTTTCAAATGCATCTCACCTCGTATGCGTGCTTGCTCTCTGATCATTGATTCCTGCAAAGTCCGTGCAAGTTTATAATCAGGATCTGAGATCTTGTCGACGGGTCTACGGTACAATAGAAAGCTCACAAATGTGTGCAGGTGTGTGCCCAATAAAGCTTCATGGCTTATGCATCTGATTAGAGCCAGGTCATATGCAGGGTAGTCAAAAAGTTAGCAAAGAGATTTCCTTGTAACCAATTTCTCATTGGCTACAAATTTAGGGATCAAAGAATAACGATGAGCTCTACCAGCCAAATTAACTTGTTCATGTCATTTCACAATGTGTTCCTAGTGTACCAGGAAACTGCACGCATGCCTTGAGGGTCCTGGACATGCGAGCAATAGCTGTAAGACTTGTGGTGTGGAGATAGATTGGTTGAAAACAACACTCCATGTGCACATGTGCATTACAGGCCTACCAGGGGGGGGCGCAGATGCCTGTCAAGGTGACAGTGGCGGGCCTTTGCTTCTGCATGATGAACCCAGCAGCAGCAATAAAGGAGATGTGTTGGTGGGATTGGTAGGTGGCATTGCTAACGTAATTTAGTTGCATTATCAATCTGCATGAGACAGATACTTTATTTGAAATTGCCATGCATATGATATTTTTCAATCGTTGAGCAGCATCTAGCACACACTAATTTATTACCTGAAGCAGGGGGTAAGGTTGATGCTTGCATTGACTAATAATGGTGCAGGTGTCCTTTGGTTCAGGCTGTGGACAACCAGGTAATCGGAGGAGTGGGCCAGCTTGAAGCTTGCTGATTGCTGTAATAATCTGGGGAGGCATGAATCAAATCGATTTCCAGGAATCACTCGGTGAAATTCACTGAATTTATCTACCAAAGTGCCTAAATGCATGTTGCTGCCACATAAGAGCATTCCTAAACAATTCCTGTGAAGGCAAACCAATCAGGCCAATAATTTGTGAAATATGTGCTATCTTCTTGCATTAAGCCTGCATGATATGAATCTTGCAAAAAAGCTCCATTAGGAAACCCAGTTGACAAGCATACCAGGAGGATATTTCGACTGTAACTCTTTTTGTCCAGGAAAACCTGGTGTCTACACTCGCATGGCTAGCTACAGAGGTTGGATAAGCCAAAAGCTGCAGGTACTGAGGGTTTTGCAATTGCCTTTTACAAATGCGCTTCAAATGCAATCATGCTCAATTTGGGGGCGTCAAGTGTCAATTGTTGTACGGTCCGATTCAAAATAACCAGTAAGTTCATCAACTTGCCACCAACTTGAGATAACTGACGCAAGAGGAATTGCTTTAATCCTGTGCTCAAGCATATGCCTACCCTTCAGGAAACCTGCGCCCGACCGTCGTTTATATTCTGTGGCACCTTCCTGCAGCCGCTGCCGCCCTCTTCAATGGACAAACCATATGTACGTGGTTGTGAGTAATTCCTGAACAGTCAAGCCACCTTATTACTTGCATCTACTGCACTAGAAGATACCTTTTGTATAATCGCTTCAGGAAATGCCACTCGCTCCTCTACAACACTAAACAAATGTACTTGTAGTTTGATCCGGATGGCCCACCAAGCGCGCCCATCAGTGCCCCATCACCATCACAAGGATTTGGCATTTGGGGCCCTGGATTTCTATCTCAACTTTTTTGGCAGGCTTTGGCATCAATCTTCTTCAATCGCCAACCTCAAAGGGTGTGTTTTTCACACTTTTGGTCTTGGGTTGCTGCGCTTGCCTCTCAGAAGGCTTCCATAGGCTTGGCTTCAATAACTCCAAGATCGCTCTGATGTGCAAGGGCATGCAGACATCCTTGCAAGATTAGTACATATAATGTTTATGTATGTTGCAATCACACAATCCTGATTGTACTACCTGTGCAAATGGATCCAGGAAACCCGACCAAGGTTCCCACCCTCAAGCAGGGAAACAAGCCAGGCTGAAGACACAAGAGGCAACACCACCCTGTTGACTTCATTGATCCAAGCTGCTCTGGACGGATCAGAGGACAATGAGGAAGAGCTCTTTAAGGGCAGTGAAGGTGCTGCACCATGCAAATGCACGCAAGACGGGAGCAGTGGTGGTATTTTTGTGGAAGGACGTGGGTGCGGGGCACATACAGGCACCGGTAGCAGCAGCAGCAGCAGCAGCAGCATCAGCAGCATGCACAAGTACTGTTATGTAAGAGGGGGCACGTCATGCAAAAGTGCAATCGCCTCAGCTGTGTATCCAGGGGCTGCTTGGAGGGAGTGTGACCTTAAAGAAAAGCAAGAAGACTTGCGGGCAGAAGAAGTTAAGGATATCAGCAACACAGCGGTCAGATTTGCTGTGCAGAATGCTATTTTTGGCAATTGAGCCCACTTACTTCTGTAGGGGCTTTAGATGGCTTGTGTGCTATGCCTAAACTGAAGTATTAATTATTTTTTTATGTCATGCTTACCTGAAAAGACATTAAGATCTGTCGTAATTCATTTCGCCCCACTGAGTTGCCCTTACTTTATGCTGCAGCACACTGGATGGTGCTTCTGCATCATTACACCCTCCAAGTAAGGCTAAGATTATGATCAAAAATAAGATGATTTCCAGCTTCTTAGACCCACTCTGCAATGGAGAACACAAACATACCATTTAAAGCCCAACAGATTTCCATTGTGCTTAGTCTGAATAATAACAGGATATATCATCCAAATACAAAGACAAACGTTGTTGATTACAACTCAGAAATACAAACACTTCTACGTGCAAAGGTTGAAGCGAAGATAGTTGACATGCTTAAGATGTTTCCACTATACAATTCTTGTCAAATCTATTTGCACCTACCAGCATTAGGGATGCGCAGCAAGTACATAACATTGGGAGCCATCATGCTTTTCATTATCAAAAAGGGGCCAAAACTTATGGCATGAGGCAGTAATATATTTCAAGACTTTCAATTGATATGGTAAATTCAGCATTCAAGGTCATGCAAAAGGTAATTATTGTACTATATGGCCCAGAATGTACGGGCCACATTGCAATATTGCATTAATTAGATTCTGTGTGTTCTTATTCAAGGCAAGCTGCAAAATTCTCTCTTGAGCCGGAACCTCTGCAATCAAGATCATCCTGTCCTGTTGGATGGTGTTTGCTAGGAAAAAAACGCGTCAAATCGCTGTCTCAGAGTTTGAGTGTTACACACGTGGACAACAAAGGAACCAAGCACATAAACTCTGTTTATGTCTAGACACCCAAGCTGCACTAAAAGTGCAAATTTGGAACTGGGGGTTGTGCTTGTTGGACATGACCGTACTGTGTCAAGTGCTGGCTCAATTTATCATGCAAAGACGATGTCAGGATTCTGTTAGTGCTTATAAAATGATATAAATAAGTATTATAGAAATTTTATAACTCAATTTATTGTATGAAATTCAACTCAACCACCAGCCATGCTGTACATCGGCCGTGCGCCCAATGGTGCCGATTATCGATGTCTTGAATACCCAATAAAAAATTACTTTTCATAAATGCTCATAAAACTCAGAACGCGCTCTGCATTTACGCAAGGAACGCTTCGTGTGCGCACGTCGATTTGCCGTCAGTTCGCCCGCCACGCCAATTTAGATTTCTGTTTATTTAATAAGTATGAGTAATGATACTTAAATGCCTCCAATTCAAGCTCGTACTAGTTCTGATTGTTGCATGCGCTTGCGCTTCCCCGCGTGAAAACACAGAAATTGAACACAACAGGTGGGGCACAGTGTTATCATTGAGCTTGATCAAAGCAGCAAGCTGCAGACCTTGAGGATGTTTATCCATCTGGGTACCCCTCCGGTACCCCTCTACGCCGGTGCCCTTCTACGCCTGTGCACAGGCTGCCACGGAATGCCCCGACCAGTCCCAGTACCCCGGATCACAAGTTACCAAGACCTCTTTTGTCGAGGTAGAAATAAAAGATCACTTTTGGAACACTCGCTCAGACAACAAGGCGCAAATTTTTGAAGGATCACACAGCGTACATTCGCAGATCTTTGTACATACTCGATGTAAGCCTGTCCTGCTACATGAACACTTATCTAGAATTACAACTTGTTTCATAGCTTGAATCTCAAGTGACACCTGCTCCTGATGAGCTGAGTACAAAGATTGCAATTTTGAGTCCACAAGAGCAACTGATCAGGCCCCTGCAGCAACTACAGAGAGGCCACTGCCACCCCTTCCACCTCACAGCATTTTCCACGGGTTCTCTTGGTGGGATTGGCAGCAAGGGCAGCAGCGGCTGCAGAAGCATCAAGAAGGGCAAATCCCGCCTACAAGTGAGCCCTCTTTTAGAATCGTAGGAGGCAGTGAAGTCAATGACCTAGACAGGTGAGCCAAAGCTCCGAGAGCCAAAGAAGGGCTTTGCCACCATGCATGTCAGCTACGCCTGGCATTCATGTGGCAGCTCAAGCATGTGACCTTTGAGTCGTGCAACTTATGCTCGGTCCTGCAGGTTCAATTATGTTGCGTCACTGCGCGACTCCCGGGATGCCCATGTGTGTGGTGGTAGGTGCTCAGGCAGTGACATTCAATGGCTGTGAAGTTACAATGCATTCGAGCATGGAGCGCTGAAGAGCAAGCCTGTGCAAAATGTAGAGCCTGAGCAGAATCTAGGCTGGGGCCAGAACATGCAGAGTAATGGGGAACCCAAGAGCTTTCACCACGCGCCTTGTGGCTTGTGCAGTCCTGGCTCAGGCCATCATACCTTCAGTTATAATCCTTCGAGTCTCGTGTAACCCATGATGGCCTTTCTCAAATTCTTACCGAGTTGCGACCCCCTGTCATCTCATATGGGGAGGCAGTAGCTTCTGCAAGAGTTAGTCTGCATCATTTATGTATGACATGCTAGTGGCACTACAAAAGAGTAAGAAATGCAAAGGCTGACAAGGTCTATGACACTCCCATTTAAAAGCCCAGAAGGCATGCCCATTTATGTCAATCGCCTAGGTATGCTGGCTCAACTCTCATGACTGCCATTTCCCACCAAGGCATAATTCAATGTCCAACGATACAGGCACACTGGTGCAGCAGCAAACCATCCTGACAGCAGCTCACTGTCTGGATCTTGGTCAAGTCTTTGTTGTGCATGTAGGGCGCCAAACAAATCAAAGGTGAGTTGCTCCCCAGCTCCTTTTTGTGATTACCCTCTCATATAGCTCATCAGGTAGTAGCCTGTCTTGCGCACTGATTACCATGGATACATGGCATGGGCTGAGCATAGGGCATGCACATCAACACCACATGCCCAGCCTCAGAGCAGCTCTAGTGAATGAGCAGGTTCTCATTGTGCATCTGCAACATGTTCTACATCTGCGACACACACTGACATTTGACAACACAATTCAATGCCCAGGCCAGTTGAGGACATCGACAAGACTTGGATCAGCAGGGAATGCGCAGAAACATTCATTCATCCAGATTGGTCGCGGGAGACACAGCTTGGTGATCTAGCGCTGTGCATCCTGGATGAAGCCGTGGACATATTGCCCGTGAAGGTGGTTGCAGGTAATGACCAACCAACCGAACAATCCTCTATGTTTAAAAGAGCTCCTACTATGCCAGCAATAGAAGCATCTTAAAGGTATCAGGTTAGTGATTAAGTGACCAAGGCTTCACTTGGGCTTCGGCCAAATGCCCTTTTTTGTGCAGAGAAAAACATGTCTCTGCCGAAGTGTGATGCAGGCGCAGGATTGTCCTTTGGAACAAGTAGTGGTGTCTTGTTGTATAAATAGCCCCACACAAGGTGCACCACTGGTGTGGCTTTGTACACTGCAAGGAGACTTGAAGATCCCAACTGAAAGCGTCAAGTTGACAATTGTTGGCTTGGGGGCAATTCGTGAAGGTGGTGGCAACGCTGAACAACTGCAAGTAAGGTTTGGTCCTTGGCTGGCTGCATGTTGAGTGCTTGTTCTTGATGAGCTTATCTCATCTGCTCTTAGCACACGTTTGTCACTGCACATGAGACAAGGGTGCGTGAATAAGCTGCTGATACTGCCTTATTTTGCTTTGCGGCACTAACCAGAAATGCTTTCACAAAACTTGTTTGGTAAGACCCCTTCTGTGTCTTCATTGCAAAGGTCGCAAAGATCTACAACCTTGGTCTCCAAGCATGCCAAAATGCTTACGACAACATTGAGGAGAGCCAAATCTGTGCAGGCAAGTACCAGTCCAGATTAATGGCTGAAAGAAAAGAAAAGAAAAGAAAGAAAAACTACGTGGGCAGTTAAACACTCCCTACATCAATAAAAAAGGGTCACTTAGGGCCTAAGCACCACCAAAGAAAACAAAAGAAGTCAGTGGGGATCAGGGGGATGACGAGCAGTACCCCATTTCTGGTCTTGATGATGATTTGCAGCAAAAGTTTTCTCTAGAGCGCGTCTGGTACTAACAAGTTTATAAGCATATTAAACCGAATGAGCATGAAGCTTCACAGCAAGCTTGGTGACTTTCTGAGAATCTAGTCCGAGATGTGGCTGCCTTTACAAGTCAATTTCCTGGCTATAAAATTGTGGCACATTCATAAATTTGCCATTCAGGTTCACATGTCCATTGTTGCATGTTGCAACTCTCTGAAACCAAGCTTGTGCACACAAGCTCATCACGGAGTGTAAGTATTTTGTAAGCAAAAGCTGCTTGGAACTCCACAATGTTTAGCTAGTTGTAATTGGCAGCTGCTGAGTTTGATTGGACCAACATTTGCAAACAAAACTGGACAACCCCGCGATAAAAATCATCTTCCCTCAATGTCGATCAACTTAGGCCTGAGACAAACAGTTGCCCATCATTAAAGTTTATCCTTTATTGTAACCCTTGTGCAAGGTCAATTTGGGTACCGCTAGTGCTGCTTGACTTGATTTGCGGAGCTCTATGAAACAATGGGCCCCAAGGCGCATGATGCGGATCACGTGCGCCCCTCTGTCACAAGAAAGCACACTTGCTCATGGCAGGTTTGGCCAAGGGAGGAGTAGATGCATGCCAAGGGGACAGTGGAGGCCCTCTGCTGCTCCTTGATGAGCCCAGTAGCAGCAACACTGAGGCAGTTCAAATAGGCGTGGTCAGCTATGGGTTTGGTATGTACCGGGGTAGATAGGTGGTGGATGGCTCTGGTATGTACCAAGGTAGATGGGTAAATGAGCGTGGTCAGCTATGCGTTAGGTACACACCGGCTGGTTGGACTAGCTTACGGTCCATTGGCGCACTATTCCAAATATACGTCATGGCTTAGACCATAGTGACACCACCCTTATGTTTTTGGTTGTGTTGCATCAAAAGCCGTGCTTGTCTATTTGTGCTCCACAGGTTGTGCGCGTGCTGGGAATCCGGGTGTCTACACGCGCATCACCAGTTATCGCAGCTGGATTGAGGAGACGCTGCAGGTGGGAGCATGACGGGCTCTATCAAATTCTAGCTGATACAATACAAGCAAGAGCTTCAAATACTTCCAGCAACCTCCTCAGCCGAAGTGTGGCACCCAGGCTGCAGAGCCCAGCAGATTGTATTTAATGATGGGCCGGTTCCAATCAGAGCCACTTGAATGGAGTAAAACAGGTTCAACTCCGGTGCAAGCTTGCAAGAGTGCTGCCTGCCAGACAAGCAGCTGCATTGCATGTGTTGTGCTTGTCAGCTGTCTTGTGCACGTATGACTATCAAATGTGCATGCAGAGTGCTCTGGGAGTGAATCTACCAAGCGCGGAGAGCATCATGTTCACAGAAGACAACAACACTCCCGCCAGTAGCCTAGACCAGCCGCCAATTTCACCTTCTCCTGGGAACTTTTTTGAAGCATTGGCAAGACTTTTTCAGCGCTTGTTTGGATTTCTCCAAAGTGGCAGGCGCGCATGAATGTGCACAGGAGAGTGGCAATACACCAGCAGGTATGAATTGGTGAGTGCCGTGGGGCTTATGGCTTATCAACTGCCGGCTTAAGGCTTCCCAGAAATATACACAATTTTTGGTTTTTTCATTGCTGGCTCCACCTTTCTCATTGCATGCTCAATGCATGCCTTGTGCAATCAATGTTTGGGTGCAGGCTCCCACACCCATATTCGGATCGGAATGCGGAGCAACCAGCACCATTGCAAGGCTCACATCCAGATGGGACTGCAGTTGGGGCTTTTTTGAGCTTTTTAAGAAGTGGTGGTGATCCCGCTTAAGTGCATAAGGTGGTTGAGGCTGCCTGGATGAGGCAGCACCATGGTTCTAGCATGATTCGCCAAGAGCGTGCAGTTCCACACGATCTCGCGGGTATGGGGGCACTATCTTGGTTCATGAATTATAGAAGAGGGATGATAGCAATAAGCAATAATAATAGGATAGGGAGCAAGTTTGGCGCATGTTATTTAGAAGAGGGTGTGGTGTTATTTAGAAGAGGGTGTGGTGATGAGGATACCTTTCCCACAAGACGTCAACTTGAGGCCTTAAGGTTGTCATTATCCTGCTGGTCTAAAAACCTTTCCCACAATACGTCAACTTGAGGCCTCAAGCTTGTCATTATCCTGCTGGTCTAAAAACTTTTCACTTTTGCCACTTGACGCCTTACAACCTTGAGTCCATGTTCTGTTGACAGTGTGTCCTTACGTGCGTGCAAACGTGCATGTGTGTGAGAGCACGCATACAAACATGTGGCTGCATTGACATCTTGAGGACAAACTGCAGTTTTATGGGCTTAAAGTTTTGATGCGGCTCTCAATCAAAAGATCAAAAGAAAAACGGCCAACATTACAGATTGCAGCACCAATTTCAACCAATTTCAAGTTAGCTTTTTAATAAAGCCTAGTATTTATTACATAAATGTCATGATATCTTAACCTCACGCAATGAGGCCATCTCGGTCTCGCATCCCTTCGCCGGGAGGAGCAACACCAGGCCGGCGACCGGAGAGCGTGAGCTCGCACAGCAGCATTTTGGATTGGGCATCTACGGCGAACAAGGCTCCATTCCCCGGCAAGCAAGCACCTAGTGCTGGGAATGCAGGCAGTATCCAGGACGCAGCGTCCTCGCATCAAGACGATGGCAGCACGACAGGTGGGTGAAATATCGCTAGCTTTTAAGCCTTCCCCAGGTCCACGGCCCGTGGGTGCGTGTATGGGAAGAGCAAGGGCCTCTGAGAGAGAGAGAGGGTCTCTCTTTGGAGCTCTTCGTCCCGTGCCAACTTTTTGGCACTTCGTTTTCTTAGCAGCATCGCTTAGGTATTGATGTTTACACAAATGCAGCTTTCCCCTCCCCATCTGGGGTTGCAAGCATGCACCAGCTGTTGGGTGCAAGCACAGGAAAGTGAACCCCGCAAAACACCTGCCCGCGGATGCAGACCTGGACAAACCGCCGTTCAGCCCTGCGGGTTCAATGGGGAGGGGCACTGCTGGTATGGGCTTGGCACCCGAGCGGCCAGCTGCTCCTCCTGCTGAGCCAAAAAGCAGCAAGATGAGGAGCAACATCCTTGTTGCTGTGCGGATGCGGCCTTTGAGGTAGGCGGGCTCTGCAATCTCGTATGCATGCTCCTGTTGTGAGTTCGACATTCAATGCACTGAGTCTTTAGGCTAGGACCGAGCGTAGGGTGGTCACATGCACGCAAGTGTGCTGCGCAGCCACTGCTGACCTTGGCCTCACTGGGCAGAGCGCACAGAAACAAGGAAACCCTTACTGTCTCCCACTCTTCTCCTACGCAGTGACAAGGAGAAGAGCCGCGGGGACCATGAGATGTGGTTCATGGATGAGCAGAACAACATCGGATGCTATGGCAAGGATGGCAGCTTTGTTCCCAAGCATCGTTATGACACCGTGTTTGGGAAGCAGGTGCGGACAGGTGCACAGGCTGGAGCAGGTTGTTATGCGCTGCCAGGACTGTCCAAGTGCCACCATTTGCACTGCTGGAACGTGGATCTCATATTGGTCATGCCAATGTGCGCCCAACGCTTGCGATGCTTGCTTTTTCTGATGGGTCAGTGGAAGAAAGGTAGATGACCGCACTTTTTTAATTACAAAATAAGGAGTGAGACAATGGGAAGTTAACGCATGCTGGTCCGTGTCTGCGTCTGTCTGTGTCTGTCTTAACCTGTACAAACTGCTCCCAGACAGTATTCACATGCAGTGAATGCGCATTGCTGCGGGAACAGTCCTGGATGCATCCTCCTATATGTGTATAAATGGCTGTTCAATTGGGACCATTTCCTGCGAAAGGCTATCCAACAGCCTTTCTTGCAGCTATTGAGCGTGGGCTAAGCCCAAAAGATGGCTGCACGTGCACTTGTGAGCCTTGTCCTTCTGTGTGTGTGTGTCCTTGTGTGTGTGTGTTTGTGTGTGTGTGTGTGTGTGTGTGTGTGTGTGTGTGTGCACGCGTGCAGGCCACCAACCTGGATGTGCACGCTGTCGTGGCGCGGCCGCTCATCGCGCCGGCACTAGTGGGCATCAGCGGCACCGTCTTTGCGTACGGCGTCACCTCCAGTGGCAAGACACACACAATGATGGGCGGATACTCGGAGGAGCGCGGCGCTGAGCCAGGTATGCTAACAAAGGCCTGTGGGCCCTCAGTTAAAGGGTGCGGGCACTTTTGCTATGAAGGGACCGCGCTGTGCTCCTGGCGCATGCTGCTGCAGCCTCTTTTTAAGCCCCAGTGCCTGGCTTGGCCATGGCGTACATCCTCTGGGGATCAGCGTCCTGTCCAGAGACACACTACAGCACCGACGCCCGGGAGCATGGCATTGCAGGCGGTGGGCGAGCTGCACAAGGGGCGGGGGGCCGTGCGCCGCCACAGCCTGTTTGGTCTGCTGGGTGGGCACAAACGGTGTGCTCCCTGCCCATGTGTGTGTGTGTGTGTGTGTGCCGCCTGGCCTCACAGGCATCGTGCCCAACGTCGTGAGGGAGCTTTTCAGCGAGATTGAGAAGATGCAATCGCAACTCACTGAGACTGCGGGCTCCCCCTACTACAAGCAGTACTCAGTGCGGCTGTCCATGATGGAGATCTATAACGAGGTGCGTCATGCTATGCCCGAGGCAGCTGAGCTGTCACAGTACCCTGGCAGCTAGGTTGAGCGTCCACACAAAGTGCGTGCACACACCTCAGTACGCGCACATTGGTGTGCATCCCCCCCCCCCCC
>LFCJ01001305.1_pt1 | contig 17200 bp, 21 predicted proteins | sample 643141 | NCBI WGS metagenome assembly LFCJ01 (sample SAMN03766243, study PRJNA286221) | soda lake metagenome | biome: soda lake; feature: Kulunda steppe; material: water; isolation source: sample B1-Br-g2 brine of Lake Bitter-1 | place: Russia: Kulunda steppe | collected 2010-07
AGGTTAGTGTCTTGTCTCAGGTATCTTGTACGTGGGCGCTTGCTGGGGGGCAGAGGTTGAGTGGGAGGGGTAGTGAGGTCCTCTGAGTCATCTCTGAGAAGGGGGTTGTTGTGTAAGGTTGTTGTTGTGAAGTCTAGGTGGTGTTGGTGGATAACGAGGTGTTGTGAATCTGGAACTTGGGTGGAAGGGGTGCCATGGTTTCTGCTTTTGCGTTTGGGCTGAGAGGAGGCGCTGATCCTGTCACGCGCAGCACGCTTGGCTGGTCTGCCATTTTGTGGTTGACTCGCATTCAGAGGAGTGACGTCTGCATTGGCTTGGGAGTCCAGTGGATTGGCTTGGGAGTGTACTAGATAATTGGTGCTCACATTCCTAATGGCCTGGGATTGAAGCCTGCGCCTGCGCCTAGGAGGTGTGCTTTGTGCAGCTATTTTCTCTGCAAGTTGTTGCAGGCTGTCTTCTATTGATCTTTTCGATTTCAAATTGATCTCTTCAGAAGAATCTGTATACTCGGAGTAGGAAAAAGCAACTGCTGCTCACCCTAGATATGCTTTCACAAGTAGGGCAGATTGCAAAGGGATGGGGGGCCCCTAGCGTCAGCGCCAGCCTACCATCTTATGCCTAGAGTCCGGGATTCCAGTCCGCTTCCTCCAATCCAAAGGCACATCCACCTTGTAGAAGTCAAGCATTGCAAAGATTTCCCAGGAGCCAGCTTTAAGCTGCCAATCAACAGCACAGTGCTTTGTTAGCATCTTAACCAAGATTCCGGTTAATTCAGCCTTCATGTTATCCTCCTGGGAGTGGGTGGCACTAACTACAGCCCTTACAATAGGGAGCCGTTTAAGACTCTTGGCGTTGATGCACAGAAAGCTACTAAACTTGCCACAAAGCTTCACACTCATTAGGTTCAGTATGCTAATTACCTAGTTAGAGACACACTATTGTTGTCACGTTTTTTAAAACGTACGCAACTGCACATCATCAAGGTCAGGAATGAAGCACTGCTAGTCAAACTCCTGAGCCCCATTGACTTCTTTCTTTTCTATTTCTCTGGGATGCGCACAATTGCCGGTAAAGTGTTAACTACCATAATGGGTATGATACTTGTATACAAATAGGGGAACCTCCGTCACCGACGTTGGCTCACCGTTAGCCCTTTTCCTTCATTGATGTAGGAGGTGTTTTTTCTGCCTACGTAGCTTCTAATCTTTCTGGAATAATTTGTTGTACCGCTGAGAAGGGAAATCAACGAACTGGATAGGCAAGGAACGCAAAAGATGTAATATAAGGGTCTCCACAACAGAGAAAGCCTGGGAAGAAAGAGAAATATTTTCCTTTGTGAGTGAACAACAAGTCTTGCCAGTGAAATACTTCAGTTTGCACGGCAGCACAGGAGCAATTATTACAATGTCCATTCTCGCCCAACCAAAGAGAGGATGCTTGCAGATAAAAAAACTGCTCATGTTCTTCATAACATCATGTACCATGATGCTAAGGAAGGTCACTGCAACAAGAGTGGTGGCAGCAGGGGAGCACCCCCATTCCACACTCGTGCACATTAATCAGTTTGAAGACCAAGTAGGGGAGAGACAGAGTAAGACTGATAAGACACAAGCTGGGTCCAAATCAGCAATGTCCCTTTCCACTCTCCTCGAGGTCCTCCTGGGCTCATCCTTAACTTCAGGTCTGCAATATAATCTGGATAATAGGAATGAATCCCTGTAAGAAGGCTTGAGCTTGCGTTTAATTGTCACAGCCCTGCAGCCCTTCAAATGCAAAGGCAGTATGTCAATAGTCAGCACGTCTTTTGACTATTTTCAATCATTCAATCTTTTATAGTCATCCATAATCTTTAATTAGTACCAACATCCCCCAATTATGGCTTTGCTTCTCCTTCCTACTTGGATATGTACACGGTCACATTACATCATGTTTCCCACCGTGGTACTATTGCATTTTTACATTAAATCTATGTATATATGCACGGCTCTGTCATGCGTCGTAGTCAGTGATGAAACGTTAGTCAAATTTGAGTTTGTTTTTCAATAACTTCGAGAGGTAGTCAGTTGCATGGCATGCATGCCATATGTATGCCATGATGCTTGTTTCTATACGTACGACATTGATTTCACCTGACTCCTTTATCCAAGCGGCGCTTCCAGGGCAGACCCTAATGGCTTCACAGCAGAATGTGCTGAACAAGGCAGCGTAGCTTGAGCATGCGCATGCCAGGCCTGCAAATGCTCGGGCTAGACTGGGGATTGGCCTGTTCATTGATGGGATCTGGCTGAGAAAGGTTAACCCACAATGGACAACGTTGTCCATTGTGTCAAAAATTGTATTGATGGTGTCCTTAATGTTATTGATGATATGTTGCCTGTGTGAGCAGTAGGAGTGCTAATGTGAGCGACCACTGCCTTTTACTTTGCCATGCATGTGCAGACGTACTTTGGCTGACACGGACAGAACAGAAGAGTGATCTTTTATTAAATTACTTAAAGAACCATAGGTCGAGCTGTGTGGATGTAATGAATGTGGATGCATGTCGTTGGTTACCGAGTAAGTGCGAGAGAACATGTTTATAATCTAAATTCATGCAAGAACATTTCTTAAAATTCTGAAGCGATAAGAGCTCTGGGAAGGCGGGAAGGTGAGTCAAGGGCAACTTGGCAACAGTCACGGCAGTGGTTTCCCTTGCAGTGGGTTAAATATAAATTGTACATCGTGTTATGACTAAATAGGCACTTTGTTGTCCAGCACAGCCAGATCTTCAATCTGGTGTGATCAGGCCGCCAGCGAGAGCCTTTTGTTCAAAGATCTGCGCTTTCACGCAGACTTTGACTGCAGGCAATCTTTGGCAAACACAGGATGGCAGCTGCAGCCCTTGCTACTGGTGCTGGAGAGGCGCGCTTAGAAGCCCGGTCAGACCAGAAATTTTGGGCTGCAGCTGCCTGGATCTGGCTTCATGAGAGAATGAGGGGTCTTGCAAACATGAGCTTTTAAGACTGAACAAATTGGGCACTCTGCTGACACAATTTGTGTGCAGGCCTGTGGCACCGCATCTCCTTCCCCCGCAACCCCCTCGAACCCCAGGGGCGCCCGGACCCAAATCTCAGCTTCATAATTTAGACGTTGAGCCTGGAAGCACAAGGTGCGGGTGGCTGGGCGCTATCATCTCCGCTTCACCCCAGCAATCTCACAAACAACCTGCGAGAAGGTGTGTTGTGTTTAGGGTGTGGATGTAGCATTTTTTACAGCCAACCTTGCAGTGGTGTGTAATTGCGGCAATGGACACCCCTGCTGGTCTGCGCTGTCCAGTTACAACCTTGAAATCCTCCCTGGTTTGTAAACCAGGGAAGGCTTCGTGTCAAAGGTCAAACCTCTAGCTTTGCAGCGGTGTGTACTTACAGCGATGTACACCCCTGCTGGTTTGCGCTGTCAAGTAACAACCTTGGGGCCTAAACAGTATTGCACAATGTTTTCATGTTGAAGGATGCGTCCAGTTGGAGAAGGTGGGCTTTGTGACAGTGGACTTGAGGTATTTTTACCTGCACCTGTGTCTCGCTCAACTGAGATGCCCTCGGCATGCTTGCATTTGCAGGGATGGTATGCTATTTGTGCCGGCCACATATGACCATAAGCAGAGGTCGCCACTTATCCTCATGCTTCACGGTGCCTGTGCAAGTGGGATCAACTGTGCGCACGTGTTCTCGTGGTGAGTGTACATTCCAGAGAGAGTTTGAAATATGATGGTGACACTGAGAATGATGTTGATCATGATAGTGGTGGCACTGGTACCAATTGTGAAGGTCGTTGTTGCCAACTTGCCAACCATTAAAGATGCAGGTCCATAGCTGTACTTAATTGTCTCCGTCATGAGCATGTTGGAGCGCATTCCTTAGGTACAAAAATCTAAATAGAAAAAACTGTACAGGGAGGAGCTGGAAAACAAGCGAGCCATCATGCTTCTGCCTGACAGCCGGGGAAGGACATGGTGAGAGCACGCCCCAGACAGTGCACAATTTCATCCAAAGAGGAATTCCCACTTTGAGCTCCTGCCCTTTGACTAGGGCTGGTTATTACTGTGACGCTTTGCTGCTTGTGGGGTTGCTTCCAATCGTAGCTCATGCCTGTGTTGCAGCATGTCCTTCACATGCATAGATGCATAACAGGCATGCTGCACCACAGGCAGATAAGGCCAGCTTTTCAGATACACCACACTAGAGCTTAAGCATTCAATGATCACTGGTGTATGTATGTTCTCTGTGCAATTGGGCTATTTATGATGCTGTGCTCCACTTAATAGGGACATTATCAGGGGCAGCTTTGGCGCGGATGTGCATTTCATCAATAGGTAAGTTAGAGAGACTCATGCTATTACTTCCATGGGATTTTTGATGATCGATATGCTAGTATTTAGCATGCTCCAATCTGAGCTGGCAAAGCATGCGGTAGCTCAGCAGGTCCTGAAACATTTTGCCTTGCTATGCAGGGCTCTGAAGTATGTGTTTGAAAACTACAACATTGATCCCTGGCATGTCTGCTGCGCTGGCTTCTCGGACGGCGCATCTGTGAGTGCCTGAAATGAAAAGTGCCAGGAGCAGATTAAGCAAGCTCCATTACATCCTGTACTTCAGCTATGCAGTCATCAGTTGTCCAATCCTAGTTGTTGAAGTAAGGCACTAAGTCAGGGCGCATGCTTAGGCAACAGCGGGCAAATCATTGATGTTCTACAGTTGGCAAGACTGTTCTCTTAAACTTGATGTTTACGGACGTTGGCTACTCTGCAGTATGCCTTGAGCATTGGCCTACCCAACGGAGGTAAAGGTGATTGGGCCGACCAGATCCACGGACCCTTCACTCACATCATGGCATTGAGCCCAGGGTTCATGAGACCTTCATCGCTGGTGCGGCAAAACAGACTCGACATGCCTAGACCATGCAAAAGCTCCATCTCCTTTCTTGGGCAGAGGCAGAACCAAGTGTTTCCTGTAAGGCAATGAGCGAGGCATTGGGCTTGCAAAAATAATGTTGGCCTTCCTTTCCTGTCCCCCAGTCGCCTATCAAGCCTAAGGTGTACATCAGCCATGGAGTTGGAGATCAAGTGTTGGACATCAATCACTGCAGGTATGAGCAGTTTGTGCAGGAGTGCATGATGACTTGCCCTTGCACTGCACTCTCAGACACATTTAAAAGTGTGGCCTTGATTCTTTGTGCACATCTCCCGTGTTTTGACAGCCGGCGCATTGTCTCAAGGCTGGGGTCCATGGGCTTCAAGACACCCAGCCCTAGTCAGAGCGGTCTCCTCCACTACCACGAATTCACAGGTAGCAAACTTATTGGGCACATCCTTCCTGACTGGTGCATGGCTTATTCCTGTATGGAAGAGACTTGCTCAACTCAGGTTGATCAATCATGATCAACGCTTTTTCCTGATTTTTCCTGAACCTAAGTAGCTTTACAGTTGGCCAATGGAAAGCATACGCACATGGACATGCCGATAAAGCAAGGGATGGCCCAGCTAGACAGATCTTTTATCCCTGTCAATTTCCCAGGTGGCCATTGCATCCCTGCCAAGATCGCCACACAGGCTCTGTCCTGGTTAGTTGAGGAGGCTCCGCCAAAGTAATACGGCTGTCCCCGTGGTCGGCAGACAGCATGCAACCATGAAATGTTCTAGTATAACCATGAAGATGTAATATCTAGTACACTGTACCATGAAGCCATCGTTTGTCAGTGTGATCAAAGAACAAGGTTTGGGAGCATGTGTGTCTCTTTGTGTAATCTAAAATGTCCCATGTATTTTGGAGATGCCAGCTTATGATGCCAACAGCAGAGTCCAGGACTCGGCTGCCTTGGCTTACCAAGTTCGTAGATCTCTGATACAGCCGAAATACAGCCAGAGACAATTAGCTTATAAATATAAGAAATTTCACGGACAAAAATATAGGCAATGTCGTCGGACACCAGGAACAATCGCGACCCCGTCCGATTGGCTGAGGGAGCCTTAGTCGGGGTGAACGTCATCGTCACGGGAGCGACTTCAGGTCGTATCGTGTTCGATGATGCGCCTCTCTGGAAGGCTGGCTGCTTGTTGCCTGATCATGCATGTCCATGAAGTCAGCCACAGGGATGAGATGCAATCAATAGCAGCTGTGTGGTACACAAGGTACAGCTGCATGTTAGTACATGTGGTGTGTTTGACCTTGTGACCATCTCCATGCCACTCCCGGCCCTCTTCTGCGCAGGTATTGGGCTTGCTGTCGTGGAAGAGCTCTCTTTGAAAGGAGCCCGTGTCACCTTTGCCATCCGCAACCAGAAGAAAGCAGAGAGGGTTGCAGGAGAGATCAGATCCAGGTGTTGCAAACAAAGGGCATGGCATCCATATCCTTCTGCGGCCAGATCTATGCGCTCGAAGGAGGTTGTTGCTTGCGCTGCAAACCTAGCGCAACATGGGCCCACTCCCTCTCATCGCAGGGTGCCTCATGCAAACCTCATCATTCCCCCCCAAGTGCCCGTTATAGTAAGTGGTGATTTTTAGAGGGTTAAAAGGTAAACCTCTCAGATTACCATTCTCCCTTAGCAGGAACTCATAACTCCTGGAACAAGAACGGGCTCCTCAACCAAGCAGCAACCCACCCACGAGAGCAGTGATTTGCACAAAATACTAGTTGTAGCAACTTTTAACATGTTTCTCTGCATTTCCATGCTCAGGATATGATGGACGCAGACAGGTGAGGTGAGGTCTGGGGCATGTCTGTGTCCATTAGGAGTTTCCAAGGCTTTGCTAGGTGCAGACCGTTTTTTTGAATCAAGGACAAGCTAAAAGTTAGCAAACTTAGGTGCAAGTGCTCACGCTTTAGCACTTGGCAAGCAAATCCTGCAGCAGTGAGAGACACAAACACACTTGTTAAAATGCAGCATAGCAAACTTTGCAAGCGCCATCAATGAGAGTGGCGCACCGCTGCACGTGCTCATCAACAATGCAGGTGCGCAAGCAAAGATCTGGCTGACACAGTTGCATATATTATTGCCAAACTTGCCCATTCAAAGAGCACACGTGCACACTGAACAAACGGACAGCTTGATCCAATCTTCCTGCCCACTCAAGCGCAGAGCTCAGATGGCCAGTGTCAGACTTCCAAATGCCCTAGAGCACTGCCCGTTCACACACTCGTTCTCTTTTATTGTTATTAACAAAATGTATGTCAATGGGCGCCCTAAATGTCAGTCAATGGAATGCATTACCTGCAGGCATGTCAAGGTTGAACAACTTCCATACTCCACAGGGCGTTGCAAGCCTTGCACAGAGTAACTACTTAGGAAGCTATCAGGTAACCTGTGCCAGTGTGCTTTTAAAACCTTAATTTCGAGGTGCCTGCAGGCTTGGCGTGCTGGAAAGCGCTCTCAGGCCTTGCACAACATTTGTTTCTTCCCCCAGCACCACACACTGCATCACTTCCTGTCTTGGTTGGCTCCTCACAATCACACACATGTTGCATGCAGCTGAACCGTTTGCTTGAGCGCAAGATGGTGGCAGATAAGACAAGGTGCGCACGTTGCATCAGTGCATGAGAGGCAAGGAGTTAGAACAGCTTGCACCTGCCATCTCAGCCCGAGCAGGCCAATGATGGACGACTGCATGGGCTTACTGCTCAAACCCTGTGCATACCGTTTAAATCATGTACACCGTCCTCCATTACCTCACTGTCAGGATTGTCTTTGTATCCTCCGTGGCTTCACGCACATGCATCATCCAAGACCCCCACCAATTTCTGACATCCTGGCACCATAGCTGGTAAGCACTGAAGAGCCCCAACTTGTCCTGGGAATAAGGCCGGCTGCCTGCATGAAGGGAAAATTCACGAGGCTGTTGGAAACAGTTCTTGGACAAGAATGAGGCCTATCATGTGCAGGCAAGGTACTAGTGCCCCCAACAAGGCATCAGCACAAAACATGTGCTTGGCTTAGCATGCAACAGGAGCAATTCCTGATGCAGCCCCTCACGTTCAAGGGCCCTGTATTGAGGCTGAAAGTATAAAACGTGTACGCTCTTGGGAACAGCACCATCACACATGCAAAGTTGTTCAACTCACTTTCGATCATGCAGGTACAAGCACACCAAGCTGGCTGAGGTGGGTGGTGGTTTCAGGCTTGGAGCAAGGCGATCATGCACTGTGTGGCCTTCTGGCTTTCCCTGATCACCAGAGCACCACCAACTACAAAAATAACCATCAGGCTCAGGGTTGGGCTGGACTGGGGATTGTCCAGTTTATTGATCAGGATTGCTCCCCAGCCAGCAAGATCAAAGACCCTTATTTCTTACTATCCTTACAGATCCTCCAACTTCACAGAAGGAGCCTGAAGTAGAGGTTACTGGGGTATTACTTAAGCTTTTGCTCCCTTTTCTCTTTGCAGATTCTCTTTGCATTCGAGATGCAACGCCGCTTTGGAGACAAAGGCCTAGAGGTGAGGGGGGATCCTGTCAGGTATCCTTTGCGCCCTGCCCTCCAACTCAGGGGCAATCTGGTCTTTTTTCCAGGTGACTACAGTGGATCCTGGTGGGGTGAACACAGCTATATGGACCTCCACATTGTTTCGCTCCTTCCCGATCAAGCAAATAATTGAGCAGGTGTGTGATATTAGCTGTAAAATGCTTGCAGTTTGTCAGGAGCAGCTGCCTATCTATGCTGCTCTTGTGCCAGAACTCAGCTGTGCAGAGTCAAAGCAGTTGTGCAGAGTCACGTCGTCAGGAATCAGTCATACAGACACAGGGGGAGGAGCTCGCTTGCTGTGCCATGCTGTACACCACATTCACACACCATATCTATTGGGCCATGCTGTAGACCACACTGACACAATTTCTGTTGTGCCAAGCTGTAGACCACACTGGCTCACCATTTGCATTGTGCCATGCTGTGGACCACACTGACTCACCATTTCTGTTGTGCCATGCTGTACGCCACACTGACACATAATTTCTGTTGTGTCTTACGCAGCTGTATGCACCACCTGAAGATGCCGCACGCGTCGTGATACATGCTGCATTTGTGCCCTGGTTGATCGATGCACAGGCAGGTATGTATCTCTAAATGAGTAGGCATCTGTCTCTCGTGAGCATGCACCTGTCATTTCTTTGCCCTGTAGACTCATATCCCACCTGTTGACTAAGTTCTAGCATTGTTATTTCATTTGACAGGCACTTATGGTGCAGCTATGTACATTGCATGAACAGTTGTGACAAATCTTGCCCACCTTATTGCCCAATATCTTGAAAACAACACTCAAACTACTCTCATCAACGGGATGTGGCACCAATTACAAACCCTGTTCGTTTGCTTTGCGCCTCTCCTTCTTCGCGCCTTTGCCCCTTTGCTCCTTCAACCTTGCTTTGGTTGGAATGACCTAGGCAGTTTGCTATGAATCCATGGATGTAGAGGTTTTTGACGTCCCCAGGCATTCACCCTCTCTGGACTCAACATGCACAGTTGCCTATGGCTGGCTCCACTCCTCCACTTACAGTCCCTTGAGGATTGAAGGTACTTCAGTCCAAAGCACCTTCTTTGTCCTCAGGTCAAAATCCTCGAGACGACCTGCGGTTCTACGCCAGAGGTACTTTTGCATCCCCCCTGCTCACACACATCAATGGCGCTTGGGCGTCCTACTTCGGCACGGCAAAATGGGCTGCATATGCCGGGCTGGCCCTTGTGCACTCCTTTCTGGATTATCCCTTGAGGCACCTATCCCAGGGCAGGTGCGCCACCAACAGCATAATTCCTGCGACAATCTGAACCACCACCTCGTTCCGATTCCCACAAGGTATCATGTTCATGTCCGCCCACCATGCTCGTCTCATGCCTCCCTGGTTACTGACATTTTGTGCTGCTGCTGCTGGGACACATGGATTGGAATGATGCTCGATGGAACAGAGTCCACACTTCAATCAGCCCCTGCTTCACACAGTCCCATTGTGGCAAGAGCAATGCTGCAGCAGCTGCTACTCAAAGCACCAGCATGTCATGCCTTGCCCATGAGGCGGATCGTTTGTGGACTTGATAGGGTACGGCAACACCCTTGGGGTCTTCAGAAGATGCAACCTGGGCAAACGATCATAGGTTATGTTAAGAACAAAATAGGATCAAGACCTGCCCGTGGCGCTCATCTTGCTCTAACAGGCTGGCCGCAAGGGTACAGCTGGTGCCAGCCAACCCCCAAGCGTATGATGCTGACCTGGCCAAGAAACTGTGGGAACTCTCTGCTGAGTTTGCGGGCATCCAGAATCTGGAGCTTCTCGAGGAGGCTGGCCTCCAGCCAAAGCGCCAGCTCAAGCCATCTCCCCAGGTGAAGTCAAAAGCCTACGTGAGACAGATTGCCGCTGTGCAAGTGCACAGGTCAGAGGATCCTTTCTACCTGAAGATCATCCAAGGTCAGCCTTTGCTCTGCTGTGACTTCTAGGCACCTGCTGTACTTCTGCCAGCGACACCATCACACACCAGTGGGTGCACCTGCATATGAACAATGGGACATTCCATAACATACGTGTGAGCGAAGCGGACGCTATGCAAAGCGTCATATGCTGCGGTCCCATGGAAAGTTGTATGCCACTTCCAGTAGGATGGTCTTTGGATGTCCTGTGGAGATGGGTTTTATTGACTGTTGATGGTACCATCCACTCACTTGACATTGGTTAAAGAAGGTCACAGAGTAATTATGTGCGCTGGCTGCATCAGCTCATGGAAGCCAACATCTGACGCAATGATCCATCGTTCATCAAGCGTTGTGCAGGTCTTGATAACTCATGCAACTGTGTCAACTGCTTGGAAGCACAGGAAGCCAGGGAAATGTGAATGCCAAATGCCTTTCACTACGCATGTTTTTGGGCAAATCTTGGCACGTTTTCTGGAATACTTTTGGGCAAATCTTGGCACGTTTTCTGGAATACTTGATTACCATCACCAGTGCTTAGGATCTTACAACTGTTTGCAACCCAGGTGCCCGTCATGCCAGACCAGACAGATGTGACTCCTATGAGAGACACAGGAGGGCCAAGTGAGGTTGAGGCAAAAGTCCCTTCAGTCGCATCGCCTCAGGTAGGCCTATCTCCTTAATCTCATCGTGGATGAACCATGTTTTGCTTGCTTTCTGTGCCCCTGCTGTTTGCTCATTTCATGCCTCTATTCCAATACAAGCTTTTATCGGTAAAGAAATATGAAACGAGCATGTCCCTTAAGGGATGGGTGATTTCATGTAACACCAGCGGACCTTCCTAAACGCATGCGGCCAGGTATTGGCTCACATAGTATTGGTAGGCGTATCTTAAGTTGCGCTGCACAAAGGCCCTAGGACAAGTGCTTCATGCATCTACTCTTCCAAAACAATACCAAGCATGCATGATAACATGCGTGAGCTCATTCTTTATGCGCCTGCAATGCAGGAGGGTGATGAAGCCTTTCATGCCAAGCCCACAGAGCCCCAGGATATGACAAAGCAGGTCAGGTCTTCCTTCAATCTTGCATTTTAAGACACCTCACTGCAGTTGCACTCCATCCAACCTTGCATATGCCACCTACGGTGCTGCTAAATATTATATACCTGTGCATTGTCCCAGGCCATGCAGAAAGCACATGCGTCATGGCTTTCAGACTCTATTTCTATGATGCTAGCTCTGCATGAAATTGCATTAAAAAATGTCCACTGAAATGTTCAGAACAGCATTGCATGGCCTTCTGCTTAGACATAGCACTACACAAGGGGGAGGCAGCTCTGCACGCTTGTCAAAAAGGAAGTCAAGCCTTCACACCTAACAAATTGATATAAGGCAATAGCAGACAAACGCACACCCCGCTTTCATCCGAGCTAAATGATTGAACAGCTTACCCTCCCTTCACCCTCCTCTGTTCCTGCACACTGATATTATTACCATATTGCATTCCTTTTGAACTCACAGTATGAGCTTACAAAGGATGATGCTCCATAATTAGATAATCAAGATTTGCTTGCCAAGAGTACATGATCAAAACCAGACCAGGGGTCGGAGTGTTCTTGGGTGGAGCACCTATGACGGGCCAAGGTGTAGTCGCCTTGATAAGACTTTCCCTCATCTTTGACCGCACTCATCCAAATCATTGCCCATCTGCAATGTAAGTTTACAGCCCAAACACTTCTACTCGCGGTTAAGTACCCTGTGAACTCCAGGGCTGAAGTAAGGAAATTTACAAGCATTTCATGTCCCTTCCTCATTCCCCCATGCTCTAAAGCAAGAAAATTTAACAAGAATTTTAGATGGGACTTCCCCATCTCCTGCACCCTGAGGAAGAGGGTGTCCTCATCTGCGGGTTGCCCTGAGATAAGATATACATTAATTTAAGCCTATTGGCAGTGGAAAGTGTCCCTCCAGCTGTACATGGTCATTCTATTCTTTTGGATGGAGCCACACTTGCTCTGTGATAACAGGGTCCAACAGTTTTGCAGCAGCAGCAGCAGCAGCAGCAGCAGCAGCAGCAACAGAAGCACCAGCACCAGCAGCACCAACAGCACCAGCAGCGGCAACAGCAGCAGCGGCGGCAGCAGCAGCCACTTATGCTCCAACGGAGTGCATCTGATAGCTCCATCATTACAATTTGTGGAGAGAGACGTGTCAGTGATCTAGAGGAGCTTCAGTGGGAGATTGAGGAGGTAAGTTTGCAGTTTGGATGGGGATGATGTTCATCGTAGCAGAAGCACAGACAAATTCGTGAGTGGCAATGCATCCAACTGCAATCCAGGCCCATTCTTCAGCTCTATTTTCTTCCATGCGATGGATTCGTAGCTTAAACAGCTCTCTCATGCTTCTAGCCTAACAGGCTCTTTCATGCATCTTAGGTATCAGAATGACTTTGTTTTCTTCCTGCTTATCCTTGCTTGAACAAAAAGCATGCGCCCATCCCAATGACGGAGTCCGTGTCAGTGACTGGCTTTTTCTTCTTCTGACCTCTCCGTCTTCCTCAACTTCTTCCGGTCATCCTCTCTCATGTCTTGCCTAAGTAGGCTACTGGACTTCATGACTCCACCATTGCCACACCAGACAGCGCGCTCCTCTACCCACCTGGCATGCCAGAGCAGACCGCAGATCGGGCACCTATCAGCATCAATGAAGTCATCGGTATGTCCTGTTGTTCTTTGTGTGCAGTATCCATCCATCCAGTCTTACCTTGCGCAGTCAGCCCATTGCGAACATAGGCACGTGTGGCATTAGGGGGCACTTGCCTCTTTCTGTGCACTTCCAGGTGTCCCCCGTGACATTGCCCCAACTACACTGGGGGGTGCTGAGCCGCGGCCAAGACTTATCAGTGCCTACCTCCCTGCAACGAAGAACGAAGCTCTGGCAGCCATTGTAAGTTTACAAAACACGCTTTGTGAATTGTGCATAGAAGCCTCTATCGTCTTGGGGTGAGGGTTTGGACTGCGCTGGCATTGCATTAGAGTAGCAGTGAAGGGTGGGTAACGCTGGCTGGTCGTATCCTACCCGAGGCCACTTCAGCCTCGGCTGCTAGTCCACGTCGTTTCACACAAAATGCAGTTTGACGGCTGCTAGTCCACGTTGTTTCACATAAGATGAGGAGGTCCTCATTGCATGGTGATGTGTATCACGAGCAGCAACATGCTGCAATACCGCACACGGCTCTCCTGTTGTGTTGTGTCTGATCAAATGCATCAGTGCAAGTCCTGAACACCTGCCCAACCAGCTCACCATACAGCATCAACAATTCCCTAGGCATGTGAAAGATGATCCATGAAATGGATTAAGCCTTGTCAAGAATAGCCACATCAAGCAAGCTGATGGTGAGTGCGATGCTGCCCACCCTATACTCACAACTGCAGGCATTGAGCATGCACTGTGCCATAAATGCTGTCACAGGGGGAGGATGAGTCTGCTATTCGTCGTGCTGCTACCTCCTTGGCAGACAACCGGGCCCTCCCAGCGATCAAGACTGCCGCGCAGCACTTAGCCGATGCCGGCGTGCAAGAGCCACAGGCTGCCATTGCAGGTTGCATCGTCAGCCTGAGTGCAGGTGCGTCTGCCGACAGATTTTGAAACTGTTCTCCATCCCCATTCTTCTTCTGACTGTTGCTATTGATGTTCATGCACCCATCAGCAGAGCCTCTCCAGGAAATAGGGGGCCTAGTAAGCTGCGCTTTGATGCACAATTTCTAATGTAGTGATTTGGCCTTACAGTAGCTGGCGGCGCCGCCCAAGATGCAAGTTCTTGATGAGCCTGCACGAGGTTTGCATGATGCAGGAGACCGTCAAAAACGGACGGGCACAATTCAAATCTCATCCATTTATGGCTGCATCATATGGGCTGATCAATGTTCACCTGACCTTGATCTTCATAAGGCAATTTCATCAGGAAGAGGCTATTCATGAGGTGCCATGCCAGTAGGAAATGACTATTGTAAAGAGGGCATTGAGTACCAGGTTACCTTGTACAGAAGATTACAGTGCATCTACAACGTTCTCTATGCATGACCTGCACAATTACCAAAGGAACTTGACTTGGCACCCATTCTTACTGCTCACAACGGAAATGTGCTCACTGTACAGCTGGGAATGTGGGAGAGAGACTGCACATGGTGGCCCACCAAGCAGCAAGCAAGCCACGCGCGCAGCGCTTGCTTGTGGAAACTGCTGCCTGCTGCCTTTACCTATCCAATGCAATCAGGCCAATCGAAGCTGCGATTCAGGTGGGATTAGATTCAGGCAGGATTGACAGCTGGAGAACTCCGTGCCTTCTGCCTTCAGAGAGGTTTTGCCTTCCATTCCAAAAATTCCAAAGCAATAGTACAAGGAATATCGTCTAGGCAGGCATGCACCATCAATACGCTGTGCATCATGGTCCGAGCGCCTTGCAGCAAGAGTTCCCCCACTCCACCCGATCAAGCACTCCATTTTGCCCCTTTCTGTCCCTTTAACAGGCTTCTTCTAGCACAGGCTCTCCTCAGCTCGGTGCTTTGTTCTTGTGCACGCAGGTCCTAACAGACGCCGGGGCACGGTGTCCCCATGCGGACGTCGCAGCAGCCGTGCTCGCTTGCACACCCAACCTGCCAGTGCTGCCTGAGAGCAGCCCCAACCCAAGCTCCGCAGCAGATGCATGGGCTGCAGAGTTCACAGAATTTACAGCACAGCAGGCGCGCAAAAAGGGAAACACAAACGCAGTGGGGATGGCCTTTGAAACCAGCATCCATGCAAGAATATACCACACAAAGCCGTCCACACGAAAGAAGGCCCTGATCTTATTCCCCCGGACTGCTTGCTGCTCAGGTGCCTGGACAAGTTCCGGAGCAGGCCAAAATGGCGGCTACCGGCCAAGCTCTGCCTGCCCCCACACCCTTTCCATATGCAGCCCCTTCTTCATCTGGACCACCACCCTCAGCAGCAGCACCAGCAGCAACAGCCCCCGCGCCTTCCACCCGTACTGAAGCTGGGACTGGGGCGTCTCAGCAAAAGTCGGGACCCGCGAAGAAAAAAGGAAAAGGGAAGGGCAAGAAGTGAAGTTGGGTAACATAAATCAAGGGACCGAGGTACTTGTTGAGCTTGAACCAGGTTTTGATAGGTCAGTCAGTAGGTCAGTTCAAATTTTTGATACCCATCTCTCTGTAAATTGTAATTAAAATGCAGCTGCAGCTCCCTGCTCTCTCTAGCCCTGCGGCTTTCGGCTTGCAGCAGCGCCGGTCCATCCGCCTCGGCGTGCGCACCAGGGCCGCTGCACCGAGCACTTCCACACCGCCCCTCAGTGCTGCACCACTCATTAAGTTGCCCGAGGGCGCCAAAGACGTTCCCGTGTCGCCGGGAGTCTATGCGGTGTACGACTCCAACACCACACTGCAGTACATTGGACTTTCACGAAGGGTAGGTTGTGTTGTATGTTCACTCTTCTTCATCTATGTCATTGGTGGAGAGCGCCTTTCGTTGGCTTGCGCGCGCCACTGCGAACTCCTAGTGGTAATGAGTGGGCAACTATCCTGCTTCCCTGCAGGTGGATGCCAGCATCGCCAACCACATGCACGAGTTGCCAGACTTGACTTATGGCGCCAAGGTGCTGTCCATGACGCATGCCACGCGTGAGAGCCTGACAGAGGCCTGGAAGTGCTGGGTAGAGGAAGCAGGTATGCACTTGTGCATGTGTGCATGTGCGGTACATGCATGCATGGATTATGTGTGTGTGCACGTGTATTTGTGGGTGGGGGGGTGGGCACATGTGTGTGCGCATGTGCGTGCGCGTGCGTGGTGAGTGTGAGCGTGCGTGGTGTGTGTGAGCATGCGTGCTTGCGTGTGCGTGCATGCATGTGCGTGCGTGTGCTTGTGTGTGCGCACGGATGTGTGTGCTTGTGTGTGCGTGTGCGTGTGCGTGCATGCGTGCGTGGGCCTGTGCTTCTGCGTGCCCAAGATGGGTGCTCGACAAAAATATCTCAAGCCTGGTGTGCCTTGCATGGACTCTACGTTGATTGGAAGTTGAGTGCCTAGCTCCAGAATAACTGGCTTTTACCAAGCATGTTGCAGCACCTGAAAAATGCAGAATAAAAGCGTGTTATGTGGGTAAGCATTTACTTTGCTGTATTATATGGTTTGAGTGGGGTGAGAGAATGCTCGTAAGGTCCCACTTGGCCATCGATGCACAGTCATCTGCATGTTATTTTCTAGGCCTGAATGGTCAGATTGGCAGCTGGAGTGCACATGATTTTTCCTTTCAAGCCCTGTCCTTGAAGGCGGGTGTATTCAAGCACGTGCGTGATGTTATCGGACAGTAGCCAGCAGGTCAAAGCCTTCAGAGTTACCTGCTGCCCTTTTCCTGGTAGAGATAGCATGGTGGTCGATGTTGTCTACGTGTGAGCAGCTTTCTGCTTTAAGTCAGCATACCTGGTATCTAAATGCCTCCTCGTGCCACCCCCTGGCTGCAGTGCAACAGACGGGCACAATTCCGCCAGGCAATGCACCTGGGGAGAAGAAGTGGCAATCTAGAGCAGGTATTGTACCCAAGCAGAAAAGGTGTCTGCATCAGCCTGGTGGGCATACTCTTACATTTGGACAAAGATTTGGACACTCAGGGGGCTTCTTGCATGCTGTCTCCTGTGTTCACACACGTGACCAACTTGAGCAGCTTCCAACCTATTGCTACCCTATTGCTAACAGCGTGCTCTCTCTCTCTCCCTCTCTCCCTCTCTC
>LFCJ01001308.1_pt1 | contig 17159 bp, 11 predicted proteins | sample 643141 | NCBI WGS metagenome assembly LFCJ01 (sample SAMN03766243, study PRJNA286221) | soda lake metagenome | biome: soda lake; feature: Kulunda steppe; material: water; isolation source: sample B1-Br-g2 brine of Lake Bitter-1 | place: Russia: Kulunda steppe | collected 2010-07
GCTCCTCGTTAACATCGATGGAAACTTCGTCCTTCTCTTGATCTAGAGAATTAATGAATTCCTTTTGTTTGTCGGGTCTTAGCCCCTCCATTTGAGGATAGATAAGGGAGATAATTGCGGATTCTAAGCCATTGTCTTCTTCGTAGTTGGACAGGTATTTTGCTATATCTTTGATTATGCTTGGTCCGATTTCCTGATACTGATTTACCTTATACCATAGTAGGGTAAGCTCTTCTTTATCTACATCTTCTTCGTCTATCTTGTCCCATTTAGCGAAGTATTCATCTAAAATATTATCTTTCAAAGCTCCTTCACTCGTAGTTAGTTCTGGTATACCTACGTGGATCTGGTTGAAACGCCGCATAAACGCATAACTCATTTCATACAGCGAAGATTTGTCTAGCGTGTTCATTGTTGCTATTAATCTCCAAGAGCTTGTAACAGGATATACGTCTTTATTTTCAGCGACTTGCTTGATTTTTTCCTCATCAGCGTCTTCCATATTTTCAATCCTAATGTTCTGACTCCTCTCGTAAGGTAGTTCTACTGAATCTCCTGAAAGAACTGAGAAAAGCTGTCCGAACGCCTTATCAATATCCGAACGGTTAATCTCGTCGATCACTAACCAGTTGTTAGTTACTTCCCTATTGTCTTTCCTGAAGCATTTGAGAAACTGTCCAGGATTAAACTGTAGTTCATCTGAATCCGACGGCATATAGCCGCCTATCGTGTCGAAAGCCGTCCAATCTGCAGTAGCAGTTGTGAAAATACTTCCTTCAATCTCTTCATTTTCGTCGCTGACTTGTTCAGCAATGCTTTTAGCCAGTTTAGTTTTACCTGTTCCCGGCGGCCCCGTGAAGATGATATTCTTTCCTGAGTTAAGAGAAGCATTGATCTCGGCTTTCAGACTTTCATCATCCTCGAAATGAAGATTGTCTGGAATACTGACATCGAACGTAGGGGTGTTAGAATACTTCTTCAATAGTTCTGTATCTCCATCTTCAGATGTGGATCCAGAAATACCTATATCCATTATATGTTCGCCCCCTTCATCGGTGAGCTCCCACAGATAGCCTTGATCTTTGTTGTTATTCTCGTTTAGAACATAATATTCATCCTTTTTCTCCTTCTCCTCGACAAGCTTCGGCTTAACCTCTTCGAAACTGAGAGGGTTCTCAAATTCGTTGAATGCTACATCAACCCAGTAACTCTTCTTTCCGTCAATCTGCTTCTCGATTGCTTCCTTCTCTACACTAGAGTAACCTATAATCTTTCCATCGTAGTAGTTGAAGACTATATCGCCTTCTTCAAGCTTAGCTAGATCGTGCCTTGGTTCAAATCTCCCATCTTCTTCAGGAGTCGTGGCTTGTAGATATTCATTTTCAATCTCATCGTAGTTTTTCTGCGTGACGAAATAGTATTCAGGATTAGGATTAATCCTTGTCCAGAGATCATCTACATAATTTTTCATACCCGAAAGATATGGCCTATACTCTTTCTTTACTTCGACCTCATCCTCCGTTTCGGTAAAAAGGTCATAGGTATCAAATACATGATTCCTAAATTGCTTGTAGCTCTGTTCATTACCAGGAAGCTCCCTGTTTTCGACCTCTTCATCTATAATTTCCTTCAATCTTTCTTTACTTAAGGAACCTTCATCATGCTCATGTAGAAAACATTTTAATGCAAAAAGCCGTGTATAGGCGCTTCCACCTCTACTCTCTATGTTGTCGAGCTCTTCCCTTACTTCATCAGGCAACCAATATACGTTACTGAAATAAAGCAAATCTTGAACATCCAGCATATCAGCCTCACTTAGAAACTCCGACAGACCCTCGTTTAGTCTAGCAGAATATTTTCTAAGCTCTATGTACTGGTCAACATCGTATCCTGCTCTCTGATTTATCTCTAACTCCACATTATGTTGCTTAGAGAAGTTGGAGAATAGAGATATTTTATAGAATATATGACTCTCCGGATACGCGAACATCAATAACCAGGTTGCTAGCCCTAGGAGAGGTCCACCCGAAGCACCTTCCTGCTCAGCTATCTCTCCATAAAATTCATAGAATCTATCCAAACGTTCTGTCAACTCCTCATTTTCATTGAAAAGATAAGATAGAACTTCTGCAGCCTCTTCTGGATTATCTTCAGTAAGAGCCTCAAAATCATCCCATACTATCCCTCCTGCCGGACCACCTATCATAAAAGCAGGGACGATCTTGTTATCTAGCCACTCGATTCTCTGACCTAGCTCGCTCACTAAATCCGTAACTGAAACCGAATCTAAATCCGTCAAATCAAATTCAGACTTAATCTCTGTCTCAAAGTAATCTTGGAATTTGAATTTCCAGTATTCTCCCCTATTTCTCTCCGAATCTCTAAAGTGAACGTAGTCTTCAATAACATTACCAGGAATTTCGTCCTCGTCTATAATCTTTACATCATCTAAGTCGTTACTCCTGCTTAAAGCAGCCTTAATACCTGCAATCTGTGAAGGAGAACAGTCATACTTACCGGCTAAGTGGCCGGAAGACGGATTATCATCCAATATCTCTTCTCTAATTTGTCCTTTTTCCTCTTCAGACAAAGCCCTTTCCTTTGGTTCAGGATACACCATAAACCATACTTCTCACGAACTAATTAAAGAAATTCGATTCGTCTCTCAACAAGAATAAAAGATATCGTGGAATATATTTAATTATGACCAACATAGAAGAAGTTATACCTCCACGTGATGAGGTTCTAAAAGGTGAAATTGAGCCTACTGTTCAGGCCCATAAAGTTGATTCAGATGAGGAAAGGATTGAAAGCTCAGCAGCAAGATTCCTGAGAACTACCTACCCTTCTAATTCTATAAAAAATGTAATTGAAAGGGCAAATGAGAAATTGAAGTACAAGGATGATCAAGGAGGTTTTCTGCTTCTTGGACCTTATGGATCAGGTAAATCCCACGCACTGATCACGCTATACCACTTATTTGACAGCCCAAAAGCAGCCGAGGATTGGACTAATAGTTGGAATATAGATTTTGACATCCCCTCAGATTCAAATTCCATCATAATTTCAAGCCAGACAGAAGACCCTGACAAGCTTTGGGAACCAATCTTTCGGAAAGCTGGTAGAGAAGAGCTATTGGATGATGTAGGTAGATATCCTACAACAGATACTATTGAAGAGCTCGTAGAGGACGAAACTTTCGCCATTTTCTTTGACGAAATCGAGACTTGGTGGGAATCTTTTGAAGACGGAGAAGAGAAAAGCCTAAAGGAGCAGAACAAGTTCTTCCTTCAGAATCTATTAGAAGTAGCTAATGACAAGAATAGACAGCTGTTCACATTCATCACCTTGTTAGACAAGAGCGATGAGCTAAAGGAAATACTAAACAGAACTCATCCTGTAGCTGAAGATGTCAGTACATCAGGAGACAAGGAAAAAATAATCCGACACAGACTGTTTGAAAATCCTGATGAAAACATGGATAAGGACAAAGCAGAGGAAGTAGTCAATGAATACATAGAAGGTTACTCCTCGCCTATAGATTTGGAAAACGAGAAACGTTTTGAGAAAGAATTTGCCGAATCCTATCCGTTCCACCCTCAAGCTCTTGAAATTATAGGAAACATCTACGAAGGTTCTAAAGAGAGGCAAAATGTAAGAGGAGAAATGCGAGTTTTAGCAGATACAATTGCTGAAAAAGCAGGTCAAACTGACGCAATACTTCTATCCGACATCAGCGAACAGCCGTTCAAGATGATTGATAGAGATCTTGTAGGAAAATGTGTCAACGATTCAGAGAAGAGAACAGACGGAGTAAATTACGGTCCAGAGATCCTAAGGTCAATCCTCTTCTACTCACTCGAAGAAGAAACAGGTGCTGCAACAGAACACGATATCCTTCTAGCGACACTAAAGCCTACAGAAGGCATGACCGTTACAGACCTTTCAATGTCGATAGAAAGCTTGATAGGAAAAGCGCACTACCTACACAAGGATGACGGCCACTATCAGATGAAGAATGAATACAACATAGCGGCCTTGATTCAGAAAGAGAAAAATGAAGTAGACGACGATGAAGCTGAAGAAGAAATCGGCAACATCGTTAGAAACGAAATATTTGGTTCAACAACAGTCCATACCTATAATCAGGGAGAGGAAAACGATCAAATCCCGGATGACTCAGAGATAACATTTGTAGTATCGCTAAAGTCTCTCGGTGATGAAGAACAGACGAAAGATGAGCTAGATGATTTCTTCCACGGAAGAAACTACCAGAACACGGTCGTTTTTATAGTTCCGAACAATGGAGGGCCTGCAGCAGATGCAGAAATTAGAGAGAAGACCAAGAGAGTAATAGCTGCCAACAATTTGAAGAACAGGTTGGATGAAAAGAAAAGTGAAATTGACAAGGTCCTTAGAGAAGAGAAGCAGGAGCTCAAGAATGCAATCAAAGAGAAGTATGGTTACTGGATAAAATGGAGTTCCCAAGGCAGCGGACACGAAGTTGATGCAATCAAAAGACCTGTAGACCCTGATATTCGAGAGATTAGAGAAGAAATCAGAACTGATAAGAGTTTGATTCAGAAGAAGATTTGGAAAGAAGTAGAGGGAGAAAGTAACGGGAAGAAAGTAGGTACAATTCTCAACGATTTCAAGAAGATGAGAAAACATCCTCTTATCGACGATGAAAATAACTTCTATACCGCAATCAAGCAGATGTCGGGAGAGAAAGTGTTTGTTCAGGGAGAAAGAGGCAAAATCTATAGAGATAGAGCTCCAAACGAGATAAAAGATGATTATGCACTTTTAGATCCGGAGTATGCTCCTAGCCCTGAGATAGAAGATGATGAAGATGAAAAAGAAAGTCTAGAAGATTTATCAGATGATGGAGACGTTCCTAAAGCTAAACCTGGTGAAGAAAAACAAATAAAGCCGTTCAGTCAAGATGCTAGAGGGAACTCTTCTAGAGCTATCCATAACCAGTTTGAGATGGCTCTTAATGAGAAGAAGGACAGTGTAGAAGAATTACATCTAGACATCAGTTTCGAGGAGAAAACAAAAGAGGAGCTTCTAGAGATTATTGAAAATCTGCCTGAAACCGATGCAAAGGAGATAAACGCAAGAATAGAGGGTGAGCGAGTTGAAGATTCCAAATAAACTAGTTGAGAAACTAGTAGAGAAAGATAATCCGTTTCCGGTAATCTTCAATCACCTTAAACAGCATATCTGGAAACCTCAAGAAGAGCTATCTGACTACTTTCAACAAGATGTAGAGGCTAAAGAGTTTGAGAAATTTCTTCAGGACACCTACTTCGAACTATTTGCGGAAGAGCTCCCGAAGCATGCCTCAGGAAACCTCGATGTAAACCTCGACAGCCAAAACCTGGTTCTTCTCGACATGTTAAGCATCAGAGAAGCAGTTCTACTAAAAGAACATCTTCAAGACGAAGGATACGAAGTCACACTTGATTATTCTTTCTCAGCAATGCCTTCAACCACAGAAGCCTTCAAGAAGAAGATTAATCTGCCTGAGAAAAAGAAGGAGTACAAATTCAAGAAAATAAACAACCCTCAGAACTTCTCTCTCGATGGAGACGAAGATTTTGTCTGGTCTAGCTTCCCTGATAAATGGCTCGAATCAATTCAGGAAGGAAAGAAGGTGCTAAGTAACGAAGAAGATGTATACAAAGATACTGAACAACATCTAGATGAAATTCTAGATCAAATAGAAGGCGAAGAGATAGTAGTAACCTCTGACCACGGGTATAACGTAGCAAAGGGAGCCTACCAGTTCTCGCTTGCATCTTCTGATCAGAAAAAGATCAAAGAGGTTATGGGCAACAACCGATCTATAAGAGACATAGACGTGGATGCTGACAAGCTTGTAGACGCAGGGTTTCTTGTTCGATATGATGGCTATCTGATGGCGCAGTCAAGAAACATCTGGCCTATAGGAGGAAGCTATTCGATCTACCAGCACGGCGGAGTATCATTAATGGAATGCATAACACCAAAACTCAAAATCAAGAGAGGTGAAGAATAATGGACCAAGGATTCAACATAATAGAAGATCAAGAACTGGAGGGACACGGAGTCAACACCTGCGAAGAAATAAGTATTATCCAGATGTTCAGAAGTGTGAAGAGAGAAGAATTCGAAAAATGGGAAGACTATTGTGTTAAAGGCTTTGAAACATTAGTAATAGAAACAGAAAACTACGAAGGGCTCTCAGATTACCTGGATAAACTCTTAGATGATAAGGCGACAAGCCTGGTTGCGGCTGCAAATACCTTCCAGATAGAAATAGATACAAACAAGGCAAATATTGAGGAATGGAGTAAACCAAGTATCGTACCAAAAAGTACTGAAAAAAAGTACAGCCTCTTCGAAATCTTCAATCCTATTGAAATGGCAGAGGATAATCCAAATTGGTACTATAGCCCACTTAATCAAACGTGATAAAAATGACAGAAGATAAAGCACCGATTGAAGAATACTTTCCTATCGAACAGGTTAACGAAATCGCAGATAAAGAAAGTAAGGCTAAGAGATACTACAGACCTGTCTACACCATGCATAAATGGTGGGCCAGAAGACTGGGATGCGTGTTCCGATCCATGCTTCTATATTCACTAGCAGATGAGGACATGAAAGTTCTGAAATCAGCCTCAGAAGATGGTGAAAACAGAAGATTGGACGCTGATCACTCCGGAGAGAGCGACGACCTCCAGCTCATAGACGCAGACTGGGACGGAAACCCGGAAACACTATGGGACGACTTCTATCTAGAAGATGTATCATTCGAAGACAAGACAGTTCTAGATCCATTTATGGGAGGAGGAACCACGATAGTTGAAGCACTGCGTATGAACGCAAATGTGGTAGGAAAAGACCTCAACCCAGTAGCCTGGTTCACCGTCAAGAAAGAAACAGAACCGGTAGACCTAGACGAACTTGATAAGGCCTTCGAAAAACTTAAGCAGGAAGTAGCACCGGAAATCAAGAAATACTACAAGACAACCTGCCCAGAATGTGAAAAAACAGCTGACGCAATGTACTATTTCTGGGTAAAAGAACTAGACTGTAGAAACTGTGGATCAACCACTCCGCTATTCAAAGACTACAGGGTCGCCAAAAATCGCAGCCTAAATGTAGAACACAAACACAAAGCAATCTGCGAAAACTGTGGAGAACACTATAAACCAGAAGAGAACTGTCCACATTGCGGAGAAGAATTTAACCACAAGAACTACTACCATGTCCACTGTCCGGAATGCAGTAAAATATTCGAAACTGCAGATTATAAGGAGGAAAATACCTGTCCCTATTGCGAGAATCAATTCAATCCATACGATGATGGTCCAGCTGGGGGAGCAGAGTTCAACTGCACTGACAGCAATTGCCCTTCGACAAACGTACTAACTGCAATTGAAGAGCAAGGAAAACCGAAAGAGAGACTTTGGGCTGTAGAATATTATTGCTCTGAATGTGACATGAAGGGATATAAGAAGGCAGAAAAGGAAGATAAAGATCTATATCAGGAGGCAGCAAGAGAGTATGAAGAGAACAAAGATGAGTTGCCTATACCTCAACAGAAAATACCTGAAGGCAAGGAAACTACACCAAGATTGCCTAACTGGGGTTACGAGAAGTTTAAGGACATGTTCAACAATAGACAGTTATTGAACCTGGGGAAACTGCTCTCACATATTAAGGAAATAGAGGATAAGAAAGTTAGCGAGATTCTAACTTTGATTTTTTCAAACACTACAGATTACAATAACATGTTCTGTCTTTACAACAACCAAAGAAATCACCCTGAGCATCTTTTCTTACACCATGCCTATATACCGAGAACTACCCCTACGGAGAACAACCTATGGGGGTCAGAATACGGCCGAGGAACCTTCAAGAAGGAATTCAAAATGATAAGAGAAGGAGTAAAGTATGGAAACCAGCCTTTCGAGAAATATCGAGAGAATGATGAAACGAAGGAGACTGATATGAATATCAGTACTGCTCATGATGAAGAAGACAAAATTCTATGCGGAGATTCATCTTATCTCGAGATCGATGATAAGTCTGTTGACGCAGTCATAACTGACCCTCCGTACTTCGATAATGTCATGTACTCAGAACTATCAGATTTCTTTTATGTTTGGTTAAGAGAGGCTTTGAAGGACGAATATGATTATTTCCAGTCGGAATTAGCACCCAAGTCAGCCGAAGCAGTGAAAAACAGTGATAGAGGTAAAACCGAAGAGGATTTCACAAATTCCCTAACCAGAGTTTTTGCCGAATCCCGGAGCAAACTCAAGGATGAGGGACTGATGGCCTTCACATTCCATCACGGAAGCACTAATGCATGGGCATCAGTACTCGGCTCCGTACTGGAATCCGGATTCTATGTATCTGCTATCTACCCTATTCAGGCCGAAATGAGTACATCTCTACACATCCAGAAAAAAGGGAACATCGAGTACGACATGATTATTGTATGCAGGAAGAGAGATGATGAGCCGGAAGAAGGTATCTGGAGCGAGATGGAAGATCGTATCTATCTTGAAGCGAAGGATGAAGTGGAGAAACTCCGAAGTGAGGACCGTGAACTGACTCAGGGCGATATGTTTGTCATCACTATAGGAAAGTGTCTGGAAATCTATTCGAAGCATTACCCTGAAGTTTATCGAGATGGTGAAAAGGTCTCTGTGAGTGATGCCCTAGAGTCTATTCAGGAGATTGTTGACGGTCAGATAATGGGCGGTATGTTTGATGATCTAGCCACAGAGCTTGATCTTATCTCCGCAACCTACATATCTTACATTGCTGGTAGAGGAGGAGAGATTGGTTATAGTTCGCTCAATAAGAATTTGCAGCAGAGATCTGTTAATATCTCTGACTTGACTAACTCAGGAGTAGTTAAGCAAGAGGGAGGCAAGGTTGTTGTTCCAGATCTACAGGAGCGGGCTGAAACAATTGAGTCTAAATCTGAAGATAATCTAACTGCTATTGATCGAGCGCACTATCTTGCATATCTCAAAGAAGAGGATAAACTGGCTTCTCAGATGCATAATTGGGCTTCTGAAGGCGCTGTAACTGCACTGAGAAAGCTTGGTGACATCGAAAATAACAATGACTTCCTGGAGCTTGCGGACTATGTGGAAGAGAAAACTAAGGATTCACAGCTGAATTTATAGGTTTCCAGAGGCTAAAGTTAATTTGTGAGTTTGGAAGCAGATTTTGAGGACTGGGAACTCAGGCATTTGAAGAAGAGGACCAGAGACTTCGGGCTTGACGAGCCAAGAGTGGAATTGGAGGATTTTATAGAAGACGAAAGTTCAGATCTAGAAAAACCTCTCAGACGTCTTTCCAAAATTCCTGGCTTTCAGAAGACTTGTCAACAACCCGAATGCGAGATCTGTTCTAGGGTAGAAAACTTATTCGACAACTCTCCAGAGGGAAAACCGTGGAGCGTTGACCTAGAGTTATGGCGTTGGCAGAAGAAGTGCAAAAATACCTGGTTATCAAATGGCGGCAGAGGAATAGTAAAAGTCGTTACAGGAGCTGGTAAGACTGTATTAGCTCTCTCACTAATCTCACATATGAAACAGGAGAACTATTCTGAAGGCAGACTGAAATCAGTTATAGTTGTTCCTAATACCGCTCTACTTGACCAATGGTATGAGGAAGTGCAGGACGTTCTTAACCTGGAAGAGGGGGATATAGGAGTTTATTATGGAGAAGAGAAAGACGATATCCAAGATAAAGATTTGATGATTTATGTTTTGAATTCAGCAAGAAGGCATTTAGACGATCATCTAGACAAGGTAGAAGATGATATCTTTCTCGTGGCTGATGAGTGTCACAGGTTTGCCAGTGAAAAATCTGCTGAGCTGTTTGAGAGAACATTTGATTATACTGTAGGGCTCTCCGCTACTCCAGAAAGAGAGGCTGACTACGGCTTTGAAGAAGTTCTAGAGCCTAATCTAGGAGAGGTGATTTACGAGTATAATTATTCTGATGCTAGAGAAGACGGTATTATTCCTCCCTTCCATTTGAAACGGATAGAGGTACCTCTACAAGCGGATGAAGAGAAGAAATATGATGAGCTTACCGAAAAGCTGAATGATCTCTTCAAGATTATCATAAATCGTTATCCTAAGCTGCAAGAAGCAGATGGCTCCGACTTCCTCAAAACACTAGGCAAGCTTCAGAACGAGCATGATGACGACGCCCTTGAAAATTATACAGTATTAGCCAATCTTAGGAAGGAAATTATCCACGAATCCAAATCAAAAATGGCAGCTCTCCGTTACATAATCGACAATGAGGTATCGAAAGATTCGAGGATCTTGATGTTCCATGAGAGGAAAGATAGCGCAGATCAGATCCAAGAATTTCTCCAGGAAGAAGGATACAACTCAGGAATATACCACACTGATGTAAGTGGAAGTGAACGCAGAGAAACTTTGGAAGCCTATAAAGACGGAGATATCAGCATGCTTGTGACCTGCAAGGCTTTAGATGAAGGTCTAGATGTACCTGATACAGACGTCGGAATTATAGTAGCGGCAACAAGCAGCGTCAGACAAAGAATCCAAAGAATCGGCCGCATCCTTAGAAAATCTCCAGGCAAGGACTATGCTCAGATTTACACAGTCTATATTAAAGATAAAGAGGAGAATATTTTTGACAGACCACAGATGAAGGATCTGGAAAAAACTGCGGACGAAGTGAAGATCCAGAAATTAAGTTTTTGATCTTTATCTATCCGTATGAAAGACCCTATTTTTGATTCAGTAGCAAATCCAGGTCTTGCGACCCGAAGTCCTATGCTAGGGGTATATAGTAGATTGTTTTCCCGAATAGAAGTAGGGTTAGGCCTAGTCCGTGCATTGTTATCGATTTAATATCGAAGTGATTCCAGTGATTTACGCTTTCATTTACTACTATCAAGCCCAGCACTATTGTAACTCCTAATAACTGTAGTCCGCTTATTACGGAAAGGGTGTTTGTCCAGAAGTTCTGGATAGTAGGTGTTAGAAGCCCTGTAAAAGACATTGTGCCTAGGGTGATAAGTAGGGCTTCTTCTTTTCCTCTGAATTTACCTCCGCTCTGAAAAGTTCTATTGGTCGTAGTGTATATCAGAAATGCAATGAGAGCTGTTGTTGCTCCGGTTGCGATCGTCACAAGGTTGTTTATTATGAATTGGAGCATTTTGTTCACCTAGTCTAGCATTTTCAAGATATGGATTATGATCAACAGGATCAATCCAGTGAATCCTACCATTGTTACAAGATTTGCGATAAAACCTACAAACCCTAGTGAAATCTCGTAGAATTGGCCTGCTAGGCTTATTGCGAGCGCAGTAAGGAATACAACTGAGAAGAATGATATTGCCGGCCCTTCATTTGAATTTGCTGCTATAGTCATTTAATCCGCCACCGGCAGTCCTTTAGGTGTTGTTGCGTCTGCGGCCAGGTGTGATAGGTAGCCTGCTGACAGAGATTTTAGCATGATTTTCTGTTTTTCTGTTAGGTTTAGTTTTTCTGCTTTCTGTGCGCCTTTTCCGACCCCTGCTCCAAAGAGTATGCTGTGGAAGAACTCTCGATGGTTCGGGTTGGTGGCAGGTTCTAGAACATCCGGCACGATTCCTGTTATTGCCCCTCCTGCGGCTGCTTGAAGCATTTCTTCGGGTTTTGGATTTTGGTTTTTGCGGTTGCATTCGACTGCGTATGTTAGTCCGGAGCTGATTGCCCCGATAATTGCGTGCGTATTTCTGTTTGGCATATCTGTATTTACGTACCTATATCTTAAAAATGTATTGTTAATTAACATCATTGATCTGAGAATGTGTTGTTAAATAGCAAGACTTTTAATAAAGTTGTGTAAACAGTGTATACACATGGGCAAGAGATCTTCTCGAGAGCTTGTCGGCGATATTGCCGGAGTTCTAACTGATGATCCGCAGTCAATCCAAGAGATTTCTGACTCGGTTGATGCGGACAGACAGTCTGTAACAAAGTATTTAGAGGAACTAAGAGACGCAGGAATAGTAAAAGAAAAGAAATCAGGTAGAAGCAGAACATTCTACGTTTCCGAGTATGAAGACAATGAAACCTATTTCAGACTCCCATTAGAAAACGAGCAGAGAACCAAGCTCAAAGCATTATTTAAGACAATTCATGAGAAATACGGAGAACAGTTCGATAAGACTCCGGGTAAGCTGATATCTCAAAAGATAGCAGTGAAGGTTATTGGAGACCTTGGTCTAGATCTGCCGTTCGGAAGATACCGGTATGGGTCTATAACTGCGATGAACTTTACGCCAGGGGATGGAAACAATATTGGTCCTGTAGACTTCGGACCTGATTTCAGCACAGAAGATGTTGAAGATAAAGTAGAGGAAACTGTAGAGGATTTCGGCACTAGAGGCTTTGAAGAAACCAGAATGAAGCAGTATGAAGACGAGGACATGGAGCTTTACCTGCTAAAAGAGGATATAATGGCTGATTTAGCAGGAAATATTGAAGACAAGTCTGAGTTCGAAAAGAAGCTATACAGATTTTTGGCAAAGACTCCTGAACTCGATGATAAAGTTGATGAAGCCTTAGTAGATTTCATTTCGGTTTCTACAGATCTCTTAGATAAGCCCGCCAATAGGGCCAAAGTAATTCAGGCATTCCAGGACTTCTGGGACTTGATTGCATTTTACTGTCTGAAAGAAGATTTAAGCAAATACTACTCTGAAGAGACTCTAGAAGACAGAATAGGGACTGATAGAGAAAATAAATGGGACGAAGTCGAAGAAGTATTGACTGAGTTAATCTCGCTTCATGAATCGGAAATCAGCAAACCTGATATCGATGATGAATTGAAGAAATTACAAGGATCTGCTAAAGAACTTTCCGATGAAGAAAAAGAATCATCAGAGAACTCTTCAGATTTGGCTGGGGAGTTTGGCCTTGACTCCTGAGAAAATACGGAAATCCTTGACATTACGAGTCACTATACAATCGGCGTCTTGTTCTTCCGCTATCAGACCATGTAGATAGTCTTCCCAATGATTTGAATTCTCTTTCGCCTTCTCTTTCTGTTCTGATGAATAACTACAGTGAATAATATTATCGTTTCCTATTTCGGAGAACAGTTCTTTGACGGGAGATTTCTCGATATGGTTAGTTAACTCTTCTAGAGTCCAATCGGAAACTATTATCTCGAACCGTCCATACTTGGCTTGTGAGAAAACGCTCATGGCTGGCGTACCAAGATCTCTGCCATGTTTACTTTCTCTATCCATTAATGCATCCAAGAAGATATTGGTGTCCACATAGACTTTATCCACTGTGATCTCTGTATAAGAAATTGATACTGGGTCTTTACAGCTTTTTGGTAAAGACTAATTCCCTGAGTTGGTATAGAAAATCTGTTTTGAAACTTCTATGTCAAATATTCTTGATATTCCTTTTTCGTATATCCCGAGTTGTTTATGATATTCCTCCTCATTAACCGTGGTCAGATCTGTCTTCCAATCAATTATTTCTACTTTCTCATCTGTGATGTGTAGAAGATCAATGACTCCGTGGTAAACGACTTTTCGGCCGTCTTCTTTCACAGGTACTTTGATAGAGGCCTCTGTCCGTAGCTCGCCGTCAAGCGCATCGATAAACTTTCTAACATTTTCAGCATCTTCCCTGATTTCTTCGCTAGGTTCTACATCTTCGCCGTTAGCATATTTCTCTGCAAACTCATGTACCTTGGTTCCGAATTCCGGACCTCTGCCTCTGGCATTTTCATCCAGTTCCATCACGGCATGTACTGAACGCTTTATCGGAGCTCTATCCTCAGGTTCGTCTACTTTTAGCTTTTTTCCTTCCTCACTGTGGAACTCTGTCTTTTCTAGTTCAGGACTTATTTCCCCCACCTCTAGATTAAGATGTTCGAAGAATGGGCTTTCGTTATCTGTTTCTGCTGTGAAGAAAAGGTGTTGCTCTGCTCTTGTCATCGCCACATACATGAGTCGGCGCTCTTCATCGTAGTCTCCGGTAAGCACCTTTGAAACCAGGCTAGCTTTCCAGTTGTCGTAGAGATAACTGTTTTCCTCAGAGTAAGTTTTCTTCTGTCTCAGTCCTACAGGGTCTTCATAGATGATCCTTGAGTTGCTTCCCTGGTTAGATGGGAAGTGTCTCTGGTTTATGTCTGAGACAAATACTACTGGGTATTCCAGGCCTTTGGCTGAGTGGATGGTCTGTACTGTTACTGCTTCTGGTTTGGAGTCGTCTACTTCGTAGGTTTCTCCTTCTTCAATGCTTTCTTCTATGAACCTGATCAGATCTCCGAGATTCTTGTAGCTGGAATCAAACGTGTCTTGGAGGACCTGTGTGACTTTGTCCGAGAACCCGTTTTCGATACCGTATCTGGAGAATACTTTTCTGGCTACAGCTGAAACGTCGTCTAGCTGTTCAAGCTCCGATCTGAATTCTAGCATCTCTTCAGGATATTCTTCCTTTTCGAGTATGTGTTCGACTTCTGCAAGGTTGTAGTCTGCCTCTTCTAGTATTACTGCCCAGCCTTTGTTTGAGTTCTTGTAGTTAAGTATTCGGAGCCAGGCTAGAAGTAGAATTGCTGGTCTTGTCTTGAATAGTTCTACTCCGCCTTCGTATGCAATCGGTATGCCGTATTCTTCGGCTTTTTCCTGGAGCTCTAGCCCAAAGTTTCTGGTGCGAGTTAGAATAGCAATATCTTCGTACTTAGGTGGCCGATTTTCTTCCTCCAAGCTATAATCAGAGTTTTCAACTACTTCTTGGATCTTGTGGAGTATTGCTTCTACCTCGTTTTCCGACTTCAGCTTGCTTATCGAAGTATTGTATCCTTCCTTATTTGTTTCTAGAGAAACAATATCCTTCTCTTCTACGTCTTCATTGTCTTTCCCAGGCAGTGTTAAGCTGTCTTCAGAGAAGTCAAGTATTTCTTGTGTGGAGCGGTAGTTCTGTTTCAAGTCTATTCTTTTTACGTCGTCTATAGGATAGCCTATTCTATTCTTATCCTGGTTGAGCTCTTCTTTGTATTTTTCTAGTCTGTCTTTGAATTCTCGTATATTGTCAACGTTGGCGTATTGGAAGCTGTAAATAGATTGTTTCCAGTCTCCGACTACAGCCATATTGCCTTCTGATAGAAGCATTGCGACCTTGAACTGGATCTCGTTTGTATCCTGGAACTCATCGATCATTGAGTACTTGAAGCTGAGTTCTTCACGTAGTTCGTCGTCTTCACAGAGAAGTGCGTAGGCGAATACTAACAGGAAGTTGAAGTTCAGATAGTTGTGTGAAAGACAATACCTCAGGTATTCGTAGTAGATATCATGTATGAACTGCTTCAGTTCTTTTCGATTTTCTTGGAAAGCCTCTTCGCCGTACTCTGGACTGATCTGTTTTGACTCCTTTACGTCACTATAACTGGGTGCGTCCTCTGGCAGACATTTGTTTCGGAAAATCCCTCCAGCTTTTTTCAGGAAATCCGACTGTGTAGGACCTCTAGATCCTTGTCCTGGTTCGTTCATCTCCTGGAAAATTTCCTGGAACTCTTCGAAGTCTCCATCCAAGTATCTTTCTGAGTTCCGATACCAGCCTTCCTCAGTTGGGACTATACCTTTTGCAGCCAGCGATTTAATCAGGCTGAGTAGTTCGCTGTAATCATACAGAACTCGGTAGAGGTTATTGTACTTAGGGTTTTCCTCAATGAAGTTGTTTATGAACTGCCGGAACTCCTGTTTTTCCAGGACCTCATTTTCAATTAATCTGGTTGAGCTGGTTACGTGATCATCGATCCCTAGGTACTTTGGTGCTTCGAAACCGTTTTCTGTAATTATTTTCTTGGCCAGGCTGTGGAATGTGGATATTGGCGCTTCACGTAGGTTTTTCATGTCGTAGCTGCAGTGGTTAATGATTCGCTCCTTCATCTCCTCCGCAGCATTGTTTGTAAAAGTTAGAAGTAGAATATCCTCGGGCTCGACATCTTCCTGTTCCAGTATGTGTGCGTATCTTCTAGTTATGGTGAAAGTCTTCCCTGTTCCTGCTCCTGCATCCACCTTGTAAATACCGTCGATACTTTCGATCAGTTCTTCCTGTTCCTGGTTTGGTGAGAACTCTGTCATCTAGGTATCATGTCTCCACTGTCAAGATCTGAGTGGTTGATTTCGATTTCCAGGGAGTTTTCTAATGGGAAGCCGTCTAGTTGGAACTGTGAAAGATTTTCTAGTTCTTCCTGGAGGAACTCTTCAAATGCGTCCAGATCTTCCTTAAAGTAGTTCTTCTTTCTGAAGTATACTAGCTGCTTCAATACTGATTTGCATCCTTTTTCCAGCTGGTTTTCTGTCAGCTTTCCATCTCCTCTGCCTATAGTTATGTGGGCTCGACAGAGGTCGATGAACTCTTCGAGATGCTTCTCTAATGCAAGGTCTTTATCATACTGGGCTTCCGCCTCTATTTCCAGGTCTTCCATGACTGAGCTATAGCCTGTTTCGCCTAGATTGTCTATCAGCCTTCTCCGTTTCTTCGCACTATATAGATAATCACGGATATCTTCATGCGACAAGGCGTCGTTGAAACTTTTCGGGAAGTATGAGATAGTAACTATGTTGTCGTCCAGTTCTCCGCCTCCAGACATCTCATCGTCGAGATTGTCAAGGAAGTGGAAGAACGTAAACTCCAGTTTTTCGCCAGGGTTTGCGGCTCGAAGCTGCGCTAAGTAAAGCATTGCCTGGAAGTTTGGTTTCCTGTCAATTAGTTCTAGGTTGGATTTTCTGACTAGGCTTGATGCGGTTTTCCTGCTTCCGCTCTTGTAATCAACAATACGGTTCTCCGAAACCACTAGGTCTGCCTTTCCTTTAGCACCTAGATCAGGATTTTGGAACCAGGCTTCAGTAATATTCTTCTCCAGTTCCTTATCGAACTGTTCTGCGAAGAAGTTACTGTCATCCCTATCAGTAAACCCGTTCAGGTCCACCCGGGACTCGAACCCGGCCCTATCTACGAACTGTTTGATGTTCTTGATTCCGACTTCGAACTCGGTTCTAAGTATATCTAGCTGGAGATCGTCGACTATGGAACTCATTTCCTCTACCATCATCTCGATGAACTTTTCCTCTCCTTCTTCCTCTA
>LFCJ01001309.1_pt1 | contig 17156 bp, 15 predicted proteins | sample 643141 | NCBI WGS metagenome assembly LFCJ01 (sample SAMN03766243, study PRJNA286221) | soda lake metagenome | biome: soda lake; feature: Kulunda steppe; material: water; isolation source: sample B1-Br-g2 brine of Lake Bitter-1 | place: Russia: Kulunda steppe | collected 2010-07
AATATTTGCAAAATAAGCACTAAAACAAGCGCAATGAGTGTGTTGCTGTAAAGACCGGACTTTATCGCTGACTTGGCTTCATCTTCACGGTTAGCGCCTAAATACTGGCTTACAACGACACCGACTCCTATCGCAACCACATTTAAAAGAACAGTAAAAAGACTGGTAATACGCTGGGCATTCCCTACCGCTGCGACAGAAAGATCGGAATATTGTGAAAGCATTAATGTATCTGCCACACCCATCAACATGAAAAAAAGTAGCTCAATATAAATGGGCCAACTTAACTGAAACAGTGTTTTACGCTCTTCCATAGGTCACCTCCGTGATATCGAAGCCATTATAACAAAAAAACACCGTCATCAAACGGTGTTTAAGGAAATCATATTATGGAAACGATTACTGATAGAGTGGATGGGCTTTCGTTAAAGCATCCACCTGCTTTTTAACCTCATCCAGTACAAATGCATTGCTTGGGTTCATGAGTGTATCGAAAATAAGTTTCGCGACTGTGCGCATGTCATCAGGGGTGAATCCGCGTGTTGTAAGCGCCGGCGTCCCAAGACGGACCCCGCTTGTCACAAAAGGTTTTTCAGTATCATTTGGTACAGTATTTTTATTGCTTGTGATGCGCACGCTCTCAAGTAACGCTTCAGCATCTTTTCCTGTTAAACCACTTAAACTTTTCACCTCTACCAATACAAGGTGTGTATCGGTGCCACCGGAAATTACTTTAAAACCAAGACGACTCAATTCTTCGCTCAATGCGCGGGCGTTAGCAACCACTTCAGCCTGGTACACTTTAAAATCATTACTCAGTGCTTCATGAAATGCAACGGCTTTAGCCGCAATGATATGCATAAGCGGACCGCCCTGAATACCGGGAAAAACAATTTTATTCACGCGCTTATATATTTCTTTATCATTTGTCAAAATGATGCCACCGCGGGGGCCTCGGAGGGTTTTATGGGTTGTTGAGGTGACAATGTCCGCCACATCACAAGGATTATTGTGGATGCCTGCCGCAACCAACCCTGCAATATGTGCCATGTCTACCATTAAATAGCTTCCGACTTCATCCGCAATCTCCCGAAATTTTTTAAAGTCAATTTCTCTGGGATATGCACTGGCACCGGCTATGATCAGTTTAGGCTTAACCTCAAGTGCCTTTCGACGGACTGCTTCATAATCAATGGTTTCACTGTCTTTTTCTACACCATAACTCTCAACTGTGTAATCAATGCCGCTGAAATTGAGCGGATGACCATGCGTTAAATGTCCACCATGATCAAGGCTCATCCCCAGTACTGTATCGCCATTTTTAACCAGTGCACGATACGCCGCCATGTTGGCTGTTGATCCTGAATGTGCTTGTACGTTGGCATACTTGACATTGAAAAGTTCTTTCGCACGTTCTCGTGCCAAACGTTCAACATCATCCGCAAATTCACACCCACCATAGTAACGTTTCCCTGGATAACCTTCTGCATACTTGTTGGTTAAGATTGAACCACCAGCTTCCAAGACCGCTTCAGAAACAAAATTCTCACTAGCAATCAGTTCCAAATGATCTTTTTGACGATTCAATTCATTCGATAACGCTTTATAAATATCTGGATCTGTTTTTTTGATGTTTTGCATGCTAGGGCCTCCTTAATCGTCAATGCGCATAAGTTTCTTTCGGGCCATGAAACTCACAAGAGCCATTGATATTCCCAGTAATATTAATATGATACTGCCGCTCACAAACCAAAATGTTTGAGGCAATATTCGAATGAGTACGTCACCGCTTCTTAAAATCCAATCATCATTATCAAAGAAAATTTCGTGAAACACGGTGAACGCAGCGGAAAAGTCAATTATAAACCATCCACCAACGAATAAGATGAAAAATACAGGTAGATAAAACGCATCCCTGAACGTTTCATAAAAGATACGTCTGTTTTTAAAATACAAGATAAGCGATGACGCAATAACACCAAGAAGACTGATTGCTCCTGCAATACGAATATTGGTATAAACATCACGAACATCTTCCATGTGTCTAATTTCAATATCTCGCATAACCGGTTCGTCATCATCTTCAAAGGCGCCAAAATGCAAATCATCGTGACGATAATTCAAATAATCAATCAACATGGTTGCAACATATGTATGATCAAACGTATACGTCTCACCCTCAGGGGTGGTGCCGGTCCCATCATGTGTCGCGTAGCGTCCTTCAGAAAAATTAATGTATGGACGTGTTGTCAATAGTGAGGCAAACAATGCGACCAAAAATATAGGGAGCATAATCCATGTCAATATTTTCAGTAATTTCACGATACCACCCTGTTTTCATTAAATGTTTTCGATATGCTTAAAACACTCCACAGTGTTTTGCAGTAAGGAAGTGATGGTCATGGGGCCTACACCACCAGGTACCGGTGTTATATAAGAAGCTTTTTTCTCAGCCGAATCAAAATCAACATCACCGATCAGTTTATCATCAACCCGGTTCACACCAACATCAATGACAACAGCGCCCTCTTTTATCATATCACCTGTGACCATTTTTGCCTTGCCAGCCGCTGCAATAATCACATCGGCTTGCTTGGCCTCCCATGCTAAGTCATTGGTACGAGAATGTGCCATAGTAACCGTTGCATGGTTTTTAAGTAGCAGGTGCGCTATGGGCTTACCCACAATGTTACTGCGCCCAATAACCAAAGCTTTTTTGCCTTGTAAATCAATATCAATACTATTAAGCATTGTCATAATGCCTTTGGGCGTCGCTGGAAGAACGCCTTTCGTACCAATTTGTAAAGCCGCAATGTTTAAAGGATGAAAGCCATCCACATCTTTCTTTTGCGCAATGGTTTCAATCACACGGTTGGAGTCAATGTGTGCAGGCAAAGGGAGTTGGACCAAAATCCCATGGACTTCTGGGTCACTGTTAAGCTCATTGACAAGGTTAAGCAGGGCTTCTTCACTGATTGAAGCATCTTTTTCAATCTTAGTGCTGCGAATGCCTGCACGCTTACATGCGCGTTCCTTACCGCGCACATAACTCTGGCTTGCTGGGTCTTCACCCACAAGCACAACAACCAAATGGGGCGTTTTCCCATGCTCTTTTTCTAAACGACTGACTTCCTCTTTAACGTGTTGACGGGTTTCTTTGCTTAATGCCTTTCCATCAATAATGTTGGCCATCAAATCGCCTCCTTCGTTAAATATGTATCTACAATTTTCCCATAGAACACAACATGGTGATGATCATCAGGATAGTGTTTGTTTACGACATCTTTCATCATTTCTTGTGGGTTCTGGGATTGTTTATAGATGATGGAACATTCGTATTGGAGTTGACACTCCTTAATGATTGGGGTTTTAACCTGACGGGATTCACCGAGCGTTATATTTCCTTTTTCAAACTTGTCAGTTTTATTTCCGGACACTTCACCCGCTATCTTTAATGCTTGTTTTAAGGTTCCCTCTTTAGGAACATTGACTGTGAAATCTGTCGCATTGGACATGAGTTCATGTGTATAACGTGAGGTTTTAACATATACAATGAACACCGGAAGGTTCCAAACGATACCGATATGTCCCCAGGAAATTGTCATGGTATTTACATTCCCTTTATGATCCTTTACGGTAAGGAAAACACCTTTGGGGAGTTGTTCAAACAAAATGTCACTATGTTTGGCATAGGTTGATAACATATTAATCCTCCAAATAAAGTTTACTGTACTTTTCTTTCAAATACCGTATATAGTATTTGGGGTTAAAGGATTCACCCGTTACCTTGTTAAGTATTTGATCAGGTGTAAGTCGTGAGCCATAACAGTGAATGTTTTCTTTGAACCATTGATTGATCCGCGCAATATCGTTATCTCGGATGGTTTGGTCAAGGTCGAGTTCTGCGTTCAACGCATAATAGATTTGTGCTGCATATGCACTGCCTAAGGCATAGGTGGGAAAATATCCGAACATGCCATCGCTCCAGTGCACATCTTGCAATACACCGTCGCTCGGACGATTGACGTCCAAATTCAAATACCCCTTCATTTTTTCGTTCCACACACGCTCAAGGTCATCGACACCCAGACCATTATTAAATATGTCGCGTTCAATTTCGTAACGGATTAAAATATGAAGCGGATAGGTTAGCTCATCGGCTTCAACGCGGATGAAAGATTCTTCAACACGATTAGAAGCCCGGGTGAATGTTTCAGCGTCCACATCATGCAGTTGGTCGGGAAACCGTTTTTTAAGCGCAGAAAAGTGCGTGTCCCAAAATGCTCGCGAGCGTCCAATTATATTCTCATAGAACCGTGACTGGGACTCATGAACCCCCATGGAAGCGCCTGTATTTAGATTGGTTGAATCCAGGGTTTCATCAATTTGCTGTTCATACATTGCATGGCCCAGTTCATGCATTGCCGCATAGATGCTTGCGGGTAAGTAGTCTTCCATATAACGCGTGGTTAAACGCACATCCTGTGAATGCGTATTCCATGTAAACGGATGGACACTTTCTTTAACCACACCGCGGTTAAAATCAAAACCAAACACGTTGGTTACATAATCCACAAAATCTTTTTGGTCCTTTTTAGGATATTTACGGTCTAAAAAGGGGAAAGCATCATCTTTAGATTTTGCGAGCACTTGTTTCACAAAAGGAACAAGCTCATCTTTAATGGTCTGGAAAAACGCATCATAACGTTCAATGGTCATGCCTTCTTCAAAATCATCCAGCAATACATTATAAGGAATGGCCTTATCATCACGGAATTTAATCATGCGTTTTTTATAATTGATAATTTTCTTAAGGTAGGGCTTGAAATGCTCAAAATCATCTTTCTCCTTGGCTTCTTCCCAAATACGCTGTGCCATGGTGGTCAATTTCGAATATTCGACATATTCCGCCTTAGGAATTTTTATAATTTTGTCCAATGATTTTTTTGCCTTCTGCACTTCGCGGAACTGTTGGTCATTGAGCGTCTCTTTTTCTTCATAGAGGGCATCAAGTGCTTTTTTATATTGCGCATCTGTCATGAGTGAAAAATGCTCACCACTTATGATTGAAAGCATTTCACTGCGGTAAGGAATGCTTTGGCGCGGCGCTTCTGTGTTTGAGTCCCACCCAGCGAGTGCCAATACCAATTCATACGCTTTTTGTTTTTTCTGAAAATCTTTAAATGTATCCCAGTGGCTCATAATGGTTCTCCTTTCTTAAAACAAGAGACGCACAGTGATTTCACTGTGCGTTTTGACATTTTTTAAAACAGTCCTTCGGCGTTGCCTTCATCATCAATGTCCATATCCATCGCAGCCGGACGTTTGGGAAGTCCTGGCATGGTCATCATATCACCTGTTAAGGCAACAATGAACCCAGCACCAATTGAGGGTGAAAGTTCACGGACATTTAAAGTGAAGTCCTTGGGACGCCCATAAGCTTTAGGGTCATCAGATAGTGACATTTGGGTTTTTGCCATGCAGACTTGTAAATCATCCCATCCAAAACGTTTGAATTTTTTGAGTTGATTACGGGCTTTTTTGGAAAAGGCCACATCGTTGGCACCGTAAACGGTCTTGGCTATTTTTTCGATTTTGACATCAAGTGAATCGCTATCTTCATAGACACGTTGCACAGTTTTTTGATTGTTTTCCATGCCTTCTAAGACTTTTTTAGCCAAATCAACGGCGCCTTCGCCGCCTTTTTCCCATACTTTTGAGATTGAGTATGGGTGATTATTGCTCTTTAACCATTGGCTGAGCGCATTGATTTCCTTGTCGGTATCATTGACAAAGTGGTTGATGGCAACAACATAGGGGACATTGAATGATTGCAGGGTCTCAATATGTTTTTCAAGATTTTCAATACCGGCTTTGAGCGCCTCAACATTTTCTTCTTTCAATTCATCCTTTTTAAGGCCGCCATGCATCTTCAGTGCACGCACTGTCGCAACAATAACTACGGCACTGGGATCGAAACCGGCTTGACGGGATTTGATGTTAAAGAACTTCTCAGCCCCAAGATCAGCTCCAAAACCAGCTTCGGTGATGACATAATCCGCAAGTTTTCGTCCCATATTGGTCGCAATGATGCTGTTGGCGCCATGGGCGATATTTGCAAAAGGTCCCCCATGGACAAGTGCAGGCGTGTTTTCAAGCGTTTGTACAAGATTGGGCTTAATGGCATCACGCAAAATCAGTGCCACTGCACCTTGTGCACCCAAATCACCAATGGTGATGGGTTTACGGTCATAAGTATCCGCAATGACAATGCGTTTAAGGCGTTCTTTTAAATCAAAGAGGTCACGCGCCAAACAAAGGACCGCCATAATTTCACTGGCAACCGTGATATTAAAACCGTCTTCACGCGGGATTGAATTGCCAACACCGCCAAGACCAAGGGTTACTTGGCGCAAGGCGCGGTCATTCATATCCATTGCCCGTTTCCACGTAATGCGGCGCGGATCGATATTAAGGTCATTGCCTTGATGCAGATGGTTGTCAATCATGGCACTAATGGCATTGTTCGCCGTGGTAATTGCATGAATGTCACCGGTGAAATGAAGGTTGATATCTTCCATGGGTACCACCTGGCTTTTACCGCCGCCCGCTGCGCCGCCTTTAACACCCATTACCGGACCAAACGATGGTTCCCTTAATGCGATGATGGAATCCTTGCCAATTTTACTGAACGCTTGTCCCAATCCCACGGTTGTTGTGGATTTTCCTTCGCCCGCAGGGGTTGGGTTGATAGCAGTCACAAGAATGACTTTACCGTTTTTATCTTTTATTTTGTCCTGGGCCTCGAGCTTGATTTTGGCTTTGTAATTCCCGTAACGTTCAATATCAGTTTCTTCCAAATTTAGTTTCTTGGCGATATCACCAATATCCAGCATGGTCGCTTGTTGAGCAATTTTCAAATCTTGATTTTCCAAGAAAAACCCTCCATTATTGTGTGTTTGAAAAAATTCATCCGCTAGTATTATCACACATTTACCCCTATAATTCAACGATTAAATAAAACGCTTTCACTCATCAAGTTTTGCTAGACTGCGCGATTATAGTATAATAAGCATTAGATGCATATTGGCGTTTCTCTTTAATACGCTTAGTCATATGCATACACTTTTTTGACAGGCGGCGATGGCATGATTTCCTATCAACCTTCCATTACAATCAAGACCCATGCACTGAATGAATTTACTTATACTGGACGGTGTGTTGTTATCACTGAATCCAACATTCCCTCAGTATATATTGATACCCTTAAACAAAGGGTCAATGTTATAGATACCATCACCCTTCCAACCGGAGAAACCGCAAAAAATGTTGAAAATTATGTCAAGGTGCTAGAACGGTTAGAAACACTTGGCGTTGATAAAAGTGTGACCATTATTGCAATTGGCGGGGGCGTCATTACTGATTTGGGCGCATTTGTTGCAGCTACGTACAAACGCGGCTTACCCCTAGTATTGATCCCTACCACACTGCTTGCTATGGTGGACGCGGCCATTGGCGGGAAATGCGGGATTAATATGCGAAAAGCCAAAAATAACGTAGGCACCTTTTATGAACCCAATCACATCATTATAGACCCTAAAACATTGATAACATTGCCAGCGCGTCAAATAAACAGCGGGATGGCTGAAATTATTAAAATTGCCCTGATGCGTGATGCTGAATTTTTCTATAGCCTCAATCAACCATTCAGCATTGAGGATTTAGAGAACGTTATCAAAAAAGCCGTTCAACTCAAAATGGCTATTGTTGAAGCGGATTATAAAGAATTCCATACACGAAAACTGCTTAACTATGGCCACACCATTGGTCATGCCATTGAACAGGCAAGCAATTATGCACTGACACACGGGGAATGTATTGCTATTGGAATGAAATGGATGGCACGTGATAAACCGTTTTATCAAACCTTGATTTCCATACTGAACGTCCATAATCTTAATCTTAAGTCTCCAGTAACAACCAGTAAACTCATCCCCTACATTGCTGAAGACAAAAAAAGACGGGATGCTTCCATTGATATTGCAACCGCAAACAAAGTGGGAAATGGCATATTAGAGCGATTTAATCTAAATGATTTTATTGTTAATTTAAAGGAGAATCCTATTCATGAATGAAACCCTTGAAACGATGCGCAAAGAAATCAACGCATTGGATGAAACCATAAAACAAGCATTAAAACGACGCTTTGAATTAAGCGAGTCGATTGGAAAATACAAACAAAAACATAACATGCCTGTTTTGGATGCATCGCGTGAAAAAGAAATTTTAGACGCCATAGATGATACATCCATTCGCAACATTTATGCAGTCATTTTACGTGAGAGCAAAGCAAGACAAACCTCGGAGTGATAATATGTACGGTCTACTGGGCAAGAAATTAACACACAGTTTTTCACCGTTTGTTCATGAGCGCATTAACCGGAATATCGATTACCGTCTTTATGAAACCCTCAATGTGGGGGCGTTTTTAAGTGCCAAGCCCTTTAAGGGTATCAACGTCACGAACCCCTATAAACAAACGGTCATCAGACACCTGGATACACTGGATGACTCCGCTGAACAAACACAATCTGTCAACACCATTACCAACACTAATGGGACCCTTAAAGGGTATAATACGGATTTCATCGCGTTAAAAGAAATCATTCAGACACGGTTCCCGAAAAGTAAAAATACACAGGTTACCATTATGGGAAATGGCGCAACAATGCGGAGTATTAAGCAGGCACTCCTTAGCTGCGGCTATGAAAACATTCGTGTTTGTGCTCGCAATCCAAAAGAGACAGAATACGACATTACCAGTATCCCAAATGATGTCAACGTTCTTATTAATGCCACACCTAAAGGGATGTACCCTGACAATGACGCGACCTTTAATATTGATTTTGCAAATTATTCCAGGATTGAACTGGTGTTTGACTTGATATATAACCCATTTTTTACGAATCTCTTGTTAAACGCTAAGCGACACAGTATTAAAACCATGAACGGTCTGGAGTTATTAATCCGTCAAGCCTTACATTCACAAAAACTTTTTGGGCTAACAAACATCCAAAGAGCACCAAAAGACATTGCACGGACAATACAACGCGCATTCACCAATATTGTTTTTATTGGGCTACCCTTTAGTGGTAAAACCTACTATGGTCAGTTGCTTGCCAAAGATATTGACCGACCCTTTGTAGATATTGACCAATATATTGAGGATAAAGTCGGCATGAGCGTGCCCAATATTTTTCAGTATAAAGGGGAACGTTATTTCAGACAACTTGAAAAAAACGTCATTAAAGACAAAGCGGCGCAACATCGTCAAATTATTGCACCAGGTGGTGGTGCCGTACTTGATCATGAAGCAATGCAGGCCTTAAGACAAAACGCATTCATTATTTATCTTGACCTTGAGCCAAGCTTACTTGAAGAGGGTGACTTGAAGGGGCGTCCGCTTGTCTCATCGGTTGATGATGTGGTGACGCTTAAACGTGAACGCGAAGCATTGTACCGCAATTATGCCGATACAATCATTTCCAGGGGTACCGCGGACGATACCGTCATATTGAATAAAATCAAGGAGGCCCTGCATGCGTATCTTAATGATTAACGGGCCCAACCTAAACTTGCTCGGGGAGCGGGAAACCGCTATATATGGGCATAAAACTTTGAAAGACATTGAACGGGAAGTCATTGATTACGCAAAGCCCCTGGGTATTGATGTTATTCCTTATCAGTCAAATTTAGAAGGCATAATCATTGACTTATTACATTACGCCCATCATGAAAACATGGACGGTGTTATTTTAAACGCCGCTGCCTACACCCATTATTCCTATGCAATTTATGATGCCATCAAAGCCATCACGCCCCCTGTTGTAGAAGTCCATCTCAGTGACCCATCCACTCGGGAAGAAGCCTTTCGCCATACATCTGTCATCAAGGAAGCGTGCGTTGAAACGTTCCAAGGAAATCATATTGACAGCTATTTGGCTGCTGTGGATTTTTTAGAAAAACACAATGTTTAAGGGGATTTTTAAATAATCGAAAACTATGGGATTTGATTGTTTTGGAGCATGTTCATCCAACCAACGGTCAATAGACATATTTAAAATATAAAGCCTCGCGTTGTGGTGCTCCACACTTATTACATGACTGATCAGCCGATGGTTAGGCGTAGGGGCCATGCATTATTCATAAAACCGTATGTCTTGGACCTTATAATATGTTATAATCTATTTAAGTAAAATGCGCGTGATATGACTAGGAGGAACAACCATGAGGCAATACGCTAAAATTACAAATATTGTTCTCATCCTCACCCTCCTGTTTGTGGGACTGGGTATTTATGGCGTGATCATTCATGATGACGGAGGTTTTTTCATATTTTCACAAGCCGTTAACTTATACCTCTTTATTTTTCACCCTGCAGTCATATTCATCCTGGCGCGCTTAATCCTGCATTATCATGATCATAAAAATTTACCGGAAGCGGCTATTTTTTCACTTTTAATGATGCCGCTTGCCCCTTCTATATTCATTGTTATACCCGTATTGATTGAAACGCTTGATGAAGGGCTTTCCACACCCGGAGCACTTGACATTGTGTTCTTTATTTTTGAAGTTGCTGTCATGATTGTCGGATTTGTTGTGTTTGTACGTTACGCCAAAAAGTTTGTGCTGGATCGTTTGGTTCCAAAAGATCTTTATGCAATGTTTCATTATCTTGTAGCCATGCTCATTTATTTTTATTTCATACGATTGACCATTATTTCGTCTTTACTGGTAACCGGTTCAGTGTAACTGAAACCAAACTTTTCGTAAATCACGCATAATAGTCTATTAATATTATTAACGGAAAACCGCTTTTTGAAGCGGTTTTTTTATTTAACTGTGCGTATTCGGGTTTTGAGGGAAATCTTTTGTTACTGATACAATGAAAGTGTAAAGGAGGGATTCAGAATGCGTTTATTCATATTAACCATGGCTTTTGTGTTTGGTGGATTACTTGTGGGATGCACATCAAGCATTGAACCTGAAACGTATTCGGTGAACAACCAATCCGTCACAAGGGTTCGCACTGATACCGACTGGAGTGAAAATCTTCACGGTGAGGCGACACATATAGATTCTTTACGTGCACTAACAAACTATATTGAAGAAAATGAAGAATTGTTTGATTTCACTCAAGGCGATCCATCATTTGAAACCATGGTAGACAATTATGATGAGACATTTTTTGAACACAATACATTACTGCTCATAGCATATGAAGAAAACAGTGGATCCATCACCCATGAAATTGACAACATTCAAATTGATAATGGTGAACTCATTGTTAATGTAGAGAGAACAAAACCTCAAACTGGGACCACCGACATGGCAGCATGGCATTTAATTGTTGAGCTTGATCGTGATGAATATGACTTTGAATCCTTTGATGTCCACACACAAACAACTGAAGAGTAAATAAAGCAGGTACATAAGCGTACCTGCTTTATTTACCGAATTATAAAAGTATTATCCATAAAGAGATTATCATTGCTATAATAAAGACAATAAACCTGTTCAAGGAGGACATCATGAATATTTTGATTGCAATGGATTCATTTAAAGATTCCTTAAATGCAAAACAAGTTGTTCAAAGCGTGAAATCAGGGATTTTAAGGGCTAACCCATCTGCCAATATCATTTCCATGCCCATCGCAGATGGTGGGGAGGGGACATTTGAAACTTTGATGACAGCGCTCGGTGGTGTCAAAAAAACCATTTCTGTCCATGATCCGCTTCACCGAGAAGTTTCAGCAACATATGGTATTATAAACCATACCAGCGCTATTATGGAAATGGCTGAAGCTAGCGGCTTACCTTTACTAAAGCCCTGTGAAAGAAATCCATTAAAAACCTCAAGCTATGGAACTGGGGAAATGATCTACGATGCGCTTGAGCGTGGTATTCGTTCTTTTGTGATCGGCATCGGCGGTTCAGCAACCAATGATGGCGGCACCGGCATGTTGAGTGCATTGGGTTACCGATTCTTCGATGAAAAGGGGAACGTGTTATCTTCATATGGAGGAAATTTATTGTCCATTAGCCATATGGACGCAAATGAGGTGCACCCGGGTCTTAAAGAATCCTCCTTTACCATCGCCTGTGATGTGAATAACCCGCTTTATGGAAAAGAGGGGGCCACGTATGTTTACGGGCCACAAAAAGGAGCAGACAGCCATACACTAAAAATATTAGACAAGGGATTGAAACATTTAGCAAGCGTCATTCATTCGCATACCGGCATTGACGCTTCACACGTGGAAGGGTCTGGAGCCGCTGGTGGTCTAGGTGCGGCTTTTTATGCAGTATTGAACGCTACACTGCGCAGTGGAATAAATATTGTGTTTGATGCGCTCGATGTTGAAGGGGCCATTCAAACCAGTGACTTGGTCATTACAGGTGAAGGACAAATCGACAAACAAACATTAATGGGAAAGGGGCCCGGTGGCATTATCACGCTTGCCAATAAACACGCCAAACCGGTTATTGCCTTAGCGGCCGCAATTACCGATGATGCGTATGCGCTCAATGACAACGTTGATGGTTTATTCACCGTAGCCAATGGCGCCTTTACACATGAGCAGATGATGCATTCTACACGTGCTGCGTTAATGCTTGAACATACCGCTTATAATCTTTTTAAATTCAGACAATGAAAAGCCGTCAAAACATGCTTGTTTTGACAGCTTTTTTATTCAAGAATCTCTAAAATAGGGACAACCATTTTGGCTGGAATATCTGGAAGTTTGTGAATCGGCATGCGAATGTAAAGACGATTACGTTTAAAATCGAGTTCAATGTGTTTTGATTGTTCATTTGCCTTTTGAAACAATAGATCGCCATGAATATTTTTGCTTGCCGCTTCACTTAAGATAAATGTCATTGCCGTTTTTGTCTGGTGTACTTTTTCCACACCGACCCGTTCCGCAATGTTTTCATATAGTTTTGATGCCATATATTCATCCAATGATTCAGGAATCGGACCAAAGCGATCACGCATTTCTTCTTTTAACAAAATATAGTCGTTGGAACTTTCCATATTAACAATGCGTTTGTGCAAATCAATTTTTGTATCATCATCCGGAATATAGGCGGCGGGTATGGATCGATGCGATGGCATTTTGAATCCAACCGTTTTTTTATCGTCTGATTGAACTTCCGGAAGATTATCCTTGTCTTTCTCAATTTCTTCTTTAAGAATATCCATGAAGAGATCAATCCCAACACTGTCAATATCCCCAGATTGTTCTGTACCAAGCAAATCACCCGCGCCGCGAATCGCAAGGTCACGGGATGCGATTTTATAGCCACTGCCCAGTTCAGTGAATTCCTTAATTGCCTGCAGGCGTTTGGCAGCTTCATCCTTGAGCTGCTTGTTTTTATCATACATGAGATAACTATAGGCAATACGGTCACTGCGTCCTACGCGGCCCCGAATTTGATAAAGTTGCGATAATCCCAATCGATCCGCATCATGGACAATCAGTGTATTGGCATTGGGAATGTCGATACCAGTTTCAATGATTGTTGTAGAAACAAGCACATCAAACTCATGATCCAAAAACGCCTGCATAACATTTTCCAGTTCAACACGGCCCATTTGTCCGTGCGCATGTGCGATGCGAGCATCTGGGACCATTTGTGAAAGTTCTCGCGTAAGGCTTTGGATGGTTTCTACACGGTTATGCAAATAAAAGACTTGTCCGCCGCGCCCCATTTCTCGCTCGATGGCATCTTTTATGACATGCATCGAACGACGCAATACATACGTCTGAATGGGAAAACGATTTTTAGGCGGGGTTTCAATAAGACTCATTTGCTTAACACCAGTCATTGCCATTTGCAGTGTTCTAGGGATGGGGGTGGCACTAAGCGACAAAACATCCACCTCCAGCTTAAGTGCCTTGATGCGTTCTTTATGTTCTACACCAAAGCGTTGTTCCTCATCCACAATCATTAATCCCAAATCAGCATAGTTAACGTCTTTTGAGAGTAAACGGTGGGTTCCAATCAGCACATCGACCTTGCCGGATGCTGTATCTTTAATAATTTGTTTTTGAACTGAAGGTCTAACAAATCGGTTGAGTATTTCCACACGGATGCCGTGTGCATCCATCCGTGCTTTGAAGGTTTGATAGTGTTGACGCGAAAGAATTGTGGTTGGTGCCAGGTAGACAACTTGTTTGTTATCTAAAACCGCTTTGAAGGCTGCACGCAAGGCGACCTCTGTTTTGCCATAACCAACATCACCGCATACCAAACGATCCATGGGGATATCTTTTTCCATATCTTCTTTGGTCGCTTCAATGGCTTTTTGTTGGTCAAGCGTTTCTTCATAAGGAAAGTCCGCCTCGAACGCATCCATCAGTTCGTTATCTTTACTGAACGCAAACCCTTGGCTTTCTTCACGTTGTGCATAAAGCTTTACCAATTGCTTAGCAATATTTTTGGCTTTTTTACGGACACGACGTTTGGTTTTGGCCCATTCACTGCCGCCAAGTTTGTTGATTTTTGGTGTAATGCCTTCATGAGCCACATATCGCTGAATGCGATGAATATTTTCAACTGGAACAAAGACCTTGTCATCACCGCGGTATCCGATGATGATGTAATCATTGACCTTCCCACCGACTTCTTTGGTTTCAACGCCCAAAAAGCGTCCAATCCCATAGTCATAGTGCACAATGTAATCACCTTTTTTCAAGTGATCTACGCTTGAGACTGTTTCAGCATCTTTAAATATTTTTCTTTGTTTCTTCTTTTGCTTGCTTGTAGTTTGGGTTTTATAAATGTTTTCATCATTAAGCATGACAAAAGAGGCATCGAACCATTCAAAGCTCAACGGCATGGTAGCATGCTTGATATTGATGTGTTTATCAAAAGGCGCATCGAAGGGACCGAGAAGTTTAATGTTCACGTGTTCGCCCAACGACTCCATCAATGGTTGAATACGTGATTTATCAGAGATATTAAGAAGGACCGTTACCGTTCCTTCATACTTCTTCAAATCCTTAATGAGCATGTGAAAATCATGCTCATACGTCATGCCCTCCTTAGCACGCAAAGGCAACGTAAACCCTTTAAAACCTTTTTCTTTAAAGGTGTTCATGTGGATGGTTTGCGGATGATACATACGGTCAGGATCATGCAGTAAGTGAAACCCGATTGAAGCATAGTTGGGATTAGCGTCCATCCATTCACTTAAATCCCGAGTAAGTTGTGTGGTGGCAGTATCAATTTTTTCACTATCCAAGCGAATGACAATTGGGTCGCCCATCATGTTGCTTAAAGACTGAGGCGTCTCTTTGGTAAATGACATATAGCGTGAAAGCTGATCTTGATTGTCATATTCTTTTAGTTGAGATATGTCGTTTTTGATGCGGGTGATGGTATCATCATCCAAAGTTGAATTTGTGATGATTGAATCCAGTGTGGCCTCAATCGTTTGAATGTCTTTATCATCATAAAAAAATTCAACCCGCGGGGTCAATTCAAAATGGGTAACTTTTTGTTTGGATCGTTGCGTCTTCACATCAAAGAAGCGAATGGAATCAATTTCGTCATCAAAAAAGTCGATGCGCAGCGGATCATCATAGTCGGGTAAATAGACATCAAGAATAGACCCCCTTAATGCAAAATCTCCCACTTTTTCTACAGCTGCTTGATGAATGTAACCTAATTTGACGAGTGTTTGTTTCAACGCTGTAATTTCAACCTCATCACCGACTTGATATGATTGATGTGCCTTTTTATGCCGGTGAAGGGGCCAAAGCGGTTTTAAATACCCTGAAGGATTGGTAACAACCATAGTGCGCGTTTGTTTGATGAGTGGTTTAAGTGTGTTGAGACGTTCAAACTTCAAATCTTCACTCATCGCAAGCATGTCTGTGGTGATGAATTCATCTTGTGGGAAAAAATCCACCGTAACGTTATTGGCTGCGTTTAATAAGTCATACATTTTTTGAGCATGATAAAGGTTATTGGCAACAACCAATATGTTTTTGTTGGTCATACGATAAATCGCATGCAGTAAAAAGACACTGAGTGGGGTCAGTGTATCGGACAACTCGAATTTGCGTTCATGTTTGAGGGCCTGATTGAGACGCTCCATAACGTTTGATTGTCTTAAATAGTCGAATAATGCTTTCATATTGTGAACCTCCACATGCGAAAAAAGGGGCATCGTGTGTTGCCCGCACATGTATTGTAGCAAGTTTTAATGGGTTTTCCAACAAAAAAACCCTTTGTGAAGGGTTTAGTTGTATTCATTCATGATATCCAAAAAATCTACATCCTTGATAAAGTCATGGATAATGGATTTTACTTTATCAATCGATTTAATCACATCATCACCCTCGGATTTCGAAAAAGGGCTTAGGACATGATACTTTGCTTCAGCGCCAGGCGGGTTATCAATGCCGAACTTGACACGCTTAATGGCATCTGTCCCCAAAGCTGGCAGGACACTTAGTAACCCTTTATGCCCACCGGCACTGCCTTTATAGCGCAATCTTACTTTTGCGGTGGGCAAATCAAGGTCGTCATAAATGATGAGTATATCGTCTGGGTCAACATTATAATAACTCACCACTTTTCCCACACTGTTTCCGCTCAAATTCATATATGTATGCGGCTTTAATAAAATAGCATTGGTTGTTTTGGCAATTTCACCAATAAATTTTTTTTCATACTTGAATTTTAGACTGTGTTCATGCGCATATGCTTCAAGACACATAAATCCAATATTGTGGCGCGTTCTTGCGTATTGTTTGCCCGGGTTGCCTAAGCCAATAATCAGTTTCATTTCTGGCGAGGCTTAATGACGATATGGCGGTTTCCCTTGTCACCTTCGCTGGTTGTGACAACATCGCGCCAATCGGACAGTTTGGTATGAATGATGCGGCGTTCATACGCATTCATGGCGTCAAGCTTGACTTCAATTTTTGTTTTGGCAACTTCTTTGGCCGTTTTGGTCGCAAGAATTTCCAGTTGTTTGCGGCGGTTTGCCTTGTAGCCCCCCACATCAACCAGGACAATAACGCGCTTATCGGAGAATAAATTCAGCAAGTTGCGCATATAAAACTGGATGGCATCCA
>LFCJ01001310.1_pt1 | contig 17156 bp, 27 predicted proteins | sample 643141 | NCBI WGS metagenome assembly LFCJ01 (sample SAMN03766243, study PRJNA286221) | soda lake metagenome | biome: soda lake; feature: Kulunda steppe; material: water; isolation source: sample B1-Br-g2 brine of Lake Bitter-1 | place: Russia: Kulunda steppe | collected 2010-07
CCCACCTGCAGTCGCCCGTGTGGATCACAGGGGGTCTTCCAGGGACCTCAGCCACCACCATGACAGCGCCTGGGCAGTGGTTGGCGTCCACCAGCGTGAGCGTCACCCCATCCAGCTGCGGCGCACACACATGGGTGGAGGGCGCGCGTGGCTGGAGGCGCGGGGAGTGGGCATGGGATGAAGCAGGGGCGGGCCAACCGGCCAGGTTGGGAGGGGCGGCCTCACTCTGGGGGGCTGACCCGCTGGTAGGTGCATGTACGTGCATGGTCCCCCCTTCCCGTGCCTAGTTGTGGCAAAGTGAAGTAAGGCTTGCCACGACCATTCTTATTCTCAAAGGCCCCGCCTCATTTTTAGGGCCTCGTTGCTCCGTCACATCCCAAAGGCCCCCAAGGGCAGCAGGTGGCCGCGGCTGGACAACAGGGCGCGCAGCTGGCGCAGCTCCTTTTATGAAAGGGCCCTCTGGGTCTGTCGAGCAGGCTGGCCATGTGCACTGCCTGCACACGGGCGCACTGGCACACTGCGGCACACACCTGGGTGGGCTGGTCCAGATGGATGATGAGGACCTTGGATGCCGGCACCTGCGTGAGGCAGCAGGCAGGAAGGCTGGCATCTGCGCGGGGAAGTGCATGGACGGCGGAGTGAGGGTTTGGGAGTGGCCTCTGCGAGGGGTGCATGATCAGAACGGGAAGAGGGCAGCAAGGGCAGGCAATGCATAGTTTGTAAGAGGCAGCGAGGGGCGTTGCACTGCCTGGGCCTTGGCGTGCTTGGCGTGAAGCACATGCCCTGCACGCAGTGTCAGCCCTGTGAGCGACGCCTGGCCTGTGTGCAACGACGGCCCGGTTGGAGGCACCTACCTTGTGAGGCACACTCTGGTGTTGGATTGAGCGGACCCTGCCCTGTGATAGGCGCAAGCCCAGATGGCCAGCCACACACCGATCAGCCTAGCGACCAGGCCGGCGGTCAACTCCCCTACCTTGTGCCTTAGTAGTGCATGCCCTACGAGCAATTACGGCCCTGCAGCAGACGCTTCTTTCGTGCTAAATACTGCCCCACTGCCCTTATGTTTGGACCGGTCCCAGCCCGCCAACTGCAAGCACGGCTCCCGTCCACAACGGTGAGCGGCCAAGGGCGGCAAGCAAGCACGTGGCTTGCTAGCCTGCTGCTAGAAGTCTAAATGCTCAAATAAGGGCGCGCATGCCCCCCTAAGGCGATCCTTGCTGGCGGTGCAAGACGCACAGCATTGCGCCACTGACCGCACAGCACCGTGCCACAGGCCGCACAGCACTGCGCTCCTGTCCGCACAGCACCGCACAGGCCGGGCGGCAGCGCAGGCGCTGACCTTGAGTTTGGTGATGACTAGCTGCGCGGTCACGGGCGAGCACACCACCACGCCCAAGTTGAACGCCTTGGACAAGCCCTGCATCGCACGCCAAGCCACGCCATGCGCATGCTGAGCCCCAGCCGCACACGCATATGTACAGAAGTGCGCACCTGCAGGTCACACAGGCACGGCTGCACACACAGGCACGCAGTCGTGCTAGGCCAGCTGCAGCTGCAAGAGGAGCACAGGCGGTTTGGGGAGGCGCCCACACCACTGCTGCCCCTGCCTTTCACCATTGCACGCGTGATGGTGAGGAGCGTGGTGAGCTGGCGACGGCACCGCCACCAGGAGACGGTGTGCGCGCCCGCACAAGGTGGTGCGCTTCCTCACGATCTCCGCACCCACCCCGTAGTGGTCAGCGTGGAAGTGCGTAAGGATCCAGTAGCCGTTACTGTTCCTGACCCGGCGCGCGTCCTTGGGCTTGAAGTAGTCGACGCAGAACCTGCAGCACCACATGTACACAGGGACGATACCAGAAGCGGTTGCTTTTCCTGACCCGGCGCGCCTCCTTGGGCTCAAAGCCGTTCACGCAGAACCTGCAGCACCACATGCGCGCAGGGACATACCCTGCCCCTGAGGATGGTGCCTTGTTGTTGCCAGGTGAGCTGTGTGCTCCATTCCTGGTATCATCGGCGCAGCGCTGCCGCAAGGCAGCCCCGTGGCAAGGCAGCCCCTGCACCAGGGCGTGCGCTGCGGCAACCCCCATGCATGACCCTGCCACCACAGCACTGCGCATGCATGGCTGGCCGTGCCCCTGCTGCAGCACCTCCTGCGCAATCAAAGTGCAAGGCGCTTACCTGGTGCCGGGGAGGGTGTGGCAGCGGGGCACGCCCTGCAGCGGGCCTACTGCTCTTGCTTTGCTCGCAAGTGGCTTGCCGCCCCCCACCCTCATGGCCCCCACACATCCTCCCCCAAGCACCGGCTGCTGCTGCTGCTGCGGCTGCTGTTGGTGAGGTTCAGGGTGGGCGCGCTGCCCTGTGTCGCTGCCCGACACGCGCATGAAGTCCGTGATCCGCACCGCAGGCGGCACGTGCACGTTGAACATGGGCGCCTGCTTTGGTGCATCGCGGCGGCGGCAGGCAGGAGCGGCAGCTGGCGGAAGTGCAGGAGCGGCAGCACGCCCGCTGTGCACGCCCAGGGCGCCACCTGCAGACGCTCGGCACCAGCTCTCACTTGCTTGCGCGCATTCCAGGCCGGAGGACCAGGTGGGCTCACGATCTGCCACGTGGCCAGTTGGGCTGTATGTGTGCTGGGGCGCTGGCGACGGTGGGTGGAGGACGCAGTGCGGGATAGGGAGCAGCGGGCCGGGCTTGCGGGTCGGGCTTGGTGGCAGCGGGTGGGGGACTGCGTGCGTGAGGTCGGCGTGTGCAGGGGGGGCCAGGGGCGCTGGCGCAGCGTGGCAGGGCTGCGCAGGGGCGCATGGGCCGGGCCTGCCACGGAGTGCTGCTGTTGAGAGCAGGAGGAGGGAGCGGGCGCCGCTGTCCGCTATGCCCATTGCCTGTGGGTATCCAACAGGCAGACAGCAGCAGTTAGAAAGACGCATCGCGTGTGGGTATTAGATAGACGGGTAGGCAGGCAGGCAGGTAGGCGAGCAGGCAGAGGCATTGTCTGTGCTGGAAGATGCACCCCGCGATGCGCGCTGACCATCCGGACCACAATCGTGAGCCACACCGGGCAGCCCTCTTGGCCTCGCCTGCCCAACCAGGTAAAACATGCACAGCCAACAGAGGCCGCGCCCTGGCCAGGCAAGCACTGGGCTTTTCTGGGAAAGGTGCTGCACTGCGCGGCATGGACGCACAAACACGGCCTGGTACTGCCGTCCTGTGGTGTCCTCTTGAGCAGGGCGACCCAAAGCGGCACCCTCAGCGCAGCTCAGGCGAGCATCCCCTGTGCATGGCACGTTAGGCCCCCCTGTGCAGCTACCCGGCACCTGTGCATGACACATCGGTCCCATATGCATAAAACATTGGGCACCTGCCGCGCTGCCACCCACTCACCAGCAGATCCGCCTCATCCAGGAGCGGGAGCGCGACCTCGTCCACTTCGTGTGCTTGAAACAGTGGCAGCAGGTGCGGCAGGCCCACTGCCACTAGCCTGCTCCAATGAGAAGTAGGCGCCCATGCAGCATCCAGCTTTCAGGTTCCGAGTTAGGCCACCAGGGCAGCAAGCTGAGCAGCTGGGTGAGAGAGCCCAGGCAGGGTGAGCGCACGCCCCTACCAACAATGCCAGGGATTCACGCATGCGAGCGCGCAAGCGCACACACACATTATAGCTTTGGCAAACAGAACTATGCACGGAATTCACGCACGCGCGCATGCGGACATACACACGTGCAAAGGAGGGACGGACATGTGATTCGAGGATCGTTGCCTATTGGACATGGCGCAGAGCGGGCAAATCAATACTGACAGCTCTGGGGCCTTTGCAGTGGAGATGGAAGAAGGAAGTACTGTGTGCATGGATCATCCTCTAATTTTGGTGCGGGAAGGCATGCGCACAATGAAAGGAGGCAGATCACGAATTGGGCGCCAGGATCTCACCATTCCACCAGGGGAAGAGGGCAGGCCCCCCCTTGCAGCTGCGCTTGCCACACCCTCCAGCAGAATGGGACATCAACTTCAGGCCTTTTGAGAAGTCCACTTGGGGGTGGCAGGACTTGCTCCTGGGGCAGCAGGCAAAGTGGTTGCAGCTGCAAGCCGCCAACTCCAGCTGCCAAACTTGGACCTGTTATGGCTTCTGACTCCATTTCAGAAGCCCCTTGCTCATCCCAGCAGACCTCAAACCCTGCTCCTTGAAGTGGCCCTCTTGCCTCAGCCAGAGCACCTCCTTCTGGCGCTGTGGCTGCAGCACCCTTGCTTGCCGCGGCGCCTGAGCCATGCACACCCCTCCCTTCCAACGGGCCATTGATATAGCCTGCGAGTGTGCGTGGCCGCTTGCGGCTCGGCATGGTCTGCTGACTGCGTTCACTTTGCATATGGTTTGACTCTCCATGCATGCGCTGGACATGCTGTGTGCTGTGAGCATAGGGCTGCCACTGCATGGGCTGCTGTTGGCAGCTCTGAAGAGCTGCACCTTCATCCTGCAGGCTCATGTTCCCCCCCTCTCTCCAGGCCTTGCCAAATGCACTGGCCTGCTCCTCGCTCATATCCTCCCTCTCCGTGACGCGCATGCTCTCTTCTCCGGCCTCTGAGGCTCCGCGCAAAGCATCCTGTCCATCCTCCTCATCACTGGCCCAAGCCACTGCCAGGCACGCGTCAATGTGCTCCTGCTGCTCTTTGGCTGAGCCAACCAGAGCTTCAAGGCACACTGGGCATGTCTGCGCTCGCGCAGGCCTAGACAAATGTTGCGCACAGCAGCATTGAAGCAGTGGTCAGAGACTGTCTCAAAAACTGATCTGACGTGAATAAACTGCTCCCACATTCACATCTGTATGCTAAGCGATGTGAGCTAGCACTTGTAAGCATGTGAGCCCTGCCTGTGGCGCTGGCTTGCAGTCAAACCAACTCACGTGGATTTGACCAGCTGCCCATCAGATGCAGCATCCTCAACGCGTTCCCCCAGGATCGAGCTCCAATTCTAATAATGTACAACGGGCGGATACTTTACGGTCAAGCCTTGCTGAGCAATGTGCCTGTTTAAAGCAAGAGTTGCGCACCTTAGTCGATCCCATTGCTACCGGCTGAGTGGGCAGCAAGCTGGGCTGTGGAAGCAGCTGCGTGGACTGTGTGCTTCCCATGCATATGCTAGATGCAATCATTTAGGTCAGAGGGCGCATTGAGGCTGTGCTGCAGGTAAATCTAGCTTAACAGATTATTTTTAATTTTCATGTGCTGCGTCAAACCTTGTACCATGTGCTGCTTCCATTACCACTGCCAATGGGATTGGCACATTCAATTGTGCGGGGTGTGGGCACAGTTGTGCTCAAGGCAGCAAGTGGAGCCACCGTCAGGCTCGAGCATGTGCACTGGGAGCCGCGCCTCACCCACAGCCTGTTCCGCATGTGCAGAGCGCTGCGCGCGGGAGCGCGGGTCGTGGGCGACGACAGCGGACTGGGCTTCTAAGTCCTTGATGGGAGCCTGTTGTTGCGAGCAGAGTGCCTCAGAAGCCTCCTTGCAATGGTGCCAGCAAGCTACAGCAGCAGCCTGGATGAAATCAGCATTGAGGAGCAGAAAGATGAGCAGCTGGATAGCGACCTGGGGGAGTTGCAGGTTGCTCCACCCCCTGATGTAGCAGCACAGCTGGAACAGCAGCAAGTGCAGGACGCACTGGTGAATACCCATGCAGCAGCTGGTGAATGAATGGAAGGCTGTTTCAGTCTGTCAAGGGTGTACACTGTCCGCAGCCAGTCCGCACCACTTTTGCTCAAACACAGCCATGGCTGCGGTGCCACTAAGGCCAAACGTGTGTTGTGGTCTTGCTATGACGACCTGTTCTGTCTGCGCGTATCTCAGCTTGTCTTTCAGCATGACAGCAGAGAGCAGTTGTTTACAAGACAATCAATCTTCAGGCGATGATAACCAGCGGCTCTTTCACCATGCATTTGCACAGAATGTAGTCAATCATAAAAGTCTAGCAGATAATCCGTCCGTGTGCACACTCTGCACACTCGCTACACGAGGTGGCACCTTGCTCACGGAACCAGCAAATCCTCCAATTCTTTTTCAGATAGCTCAAATAGACTGCTAATGCAACTGCATGTTAATTGCGCTGATGAATGTCCAAACAGCCTGCGGAAAAATTGGCTGCTGCTGCACTTCCTGGTTAAGTATTTCCGTTCCGCTTCGCTCGATGTGATAAACGGGAATGTCATGCATATGTCTTAGCAAGGTCACCTCGCTGTATCTCGCTGCAACTTTTTTGGGGAAATCAAGGTCAGGCGCCCAGTGGATGCCTCACTCAGCCCCCAAGAGCTGCTTCACAGTGTCATAAGTGTAGTAGCTGAGGGCAGCGCTTGGCAAAACCTGCATGCCCAAGCGACATGGCAAGCAGAAAAGTCTGATTCAAGAGCTACATACTGCGTGTACACCAAAAATACAGGAATGAAAAAACAAATAATGCTTGCATTTTGCAATAAAGCAAACAAAGCACAGACTTCAGGCATATCCTGGGACATGATCCCCATTCACAATCAAATGTCGTGTAATCCCCATTGAGTACTTTTCTCTCTTCCTTTGGTGTCTTGACCCTAGGTGACCCCATTTTCTTAATTGATGGAGGTGTTTACACAGCCTTTTTCTTTGAATTATCACCAGTTGATCCTTAATGCTCTAAATGATGGAAAATACAGCAGTAGAGAGAGACTACCCACCTGCAAAATATTCGGCCCCATGCCAGCATACAGGCCTTGCAGGCCCTCAGCCCTTACAATGGCAAGGAGTGTCTGCAATACCCGAGCAACCCCTTTTGTTGAGCCAGACTGCGATAGGTAGGAAGTGGGAAGGTCACAACCTTTCTAAATAAGCGTGTGTACAAGGTCAGCTTCAGATGCAGGGCGCGCAGTCAGAGGGGCCTTTATGCTGCGTGCGCTGCGGGCAGTGTTGTGCGCTTGCATCACCCTGCCACATCGCCCGTTGGCTATGCAGCAGCGTGCGCACGCTGATGGCTGCTATGCTATATGCTGAGGGTACATCTAAAGAGATTCCACGCACAAGAACAACGCTGCGCAGAAAACATAAGCGGCGCCCCTCCCTCCTTCTCTGTGCTGCAGCACCCAACTCTGTGCAACGTAGAGCACAGCTGCTTTTCACTGAGACTTGTCAATACGCAGTTCATATGCCGGCCAGCGCTGCGATGTGCTTCTTATCTGTGGGACCTTGCTGCGGGACCTTACTGTGGGACTTGGCCCGACAACTATGACCGGCTGGGCGTTGGCTTCTAGAAGCTATCTGACCGTTATCCTGCCTGGTTTCAACCGACTCATGGCACCCCTCACAAGGCCACAGCAATGTCCCGCACAGCATGCGTACATCCTGCAGGGCATCCAACCTTCCCCATGCAGCATCGGCATGACATCTTGACCCATTGGATTCACAGGCAGACCAATCTGCCCAGCTGGTATGCAGGACACAGCCAATAAGGCCACAGCATGCTGTGGTACTGAATGCTGGGCAGCCAGCACAAGATTATGCACAGCTGCACTGCACATGGTCGCAACGAGCTACCTGCTGCATGTGCTGCATTCCGCTCGCCTTACTGGCGGCATGTGCTGCCGCAGCGGCTGCAGCAGCACGCCCGCCCAGGGTAGGGTGGTGGGATGTTGAAGCAACCATGCTCTGGACCTGGAGGCGCCGGCGCAGCACCTCCAGCGGGTACACAAGCAGCTCGGAGCAGGCGCCTGCGAGTGCAGGTGCAGCTGTCCTGCTAAACGTGCCAGGGCGCTTGCATTTGCGCGCCCACAAAGTATATGCCCTTGAGTATATCTAGGATCTTGCAAGAGCAGCAGGCAGGACTTCCTGAGCCACGCATTTGAATTGACGGCACACCCAGCGGTCCCAGCCGCAGTGCGTGATGGCCAAGCGCTGCTGGCATTGAAATTGAGCGTGGACAGGTACAATTGACAGGGGCGAGCAGTTGCAGCAGCAACAAGGTGGATGCAAGCAAGCATGCAGCAAGGAGGAGCATCAGCGCCCTGTGGGCTCATGCACAGCATGAGCTAATCTCCCATGCCGGCCAGTCCAGGGCCCACCCTCACCTGCCAGAGCCCCATACATCAATGTGTAGGCTGAGGGGATGGAGGGGCTTGAGCAACCTGCCCGCTCCAGCGCTTCCAGGTGGTTGTGCTTGAGCAGGTCATACACGCCATAGAAGACGGCCCCAGCAGGTGCCATACCGATGACAGCGGGCAGGCAGCCTGGGCACAGGGGGGGGAGGGCGTGAGGGGCAGTGAAACACGACTGGACAGCAGCTGGGATGACTATGCATGGAGGCCGAGCAGTTTGTGAGGCACGAGGAGCAGCTGCAGTTGAATTATTAAATTCATGCTGGGCTGAGCCTAGGTCTAAACCAGCCCAGAGATTGACTGCTGTCAATTACATTCAGGCCATGGCCCACTGATTAATGGGCCATTTCCAAGATTCTGGTTACAACTGGACTGTTGACTCAAAGTTTCCCAATCAATACACACGCATTTACACACGCACTAATACAAACACTCTCCTTGTTAGATAAAAACACAGCAGCACAGCCTTCTCCTAGACTTTTGGAAAACACTTTTGGAGAGTCTGAGCAGAGCCCCAGCATGCAACCCCATACAAGGATGAGAAGGACATCCTTGCTATGCCCCAGAAAAATGCGGGCATTTTCTTCATCTTGGCCTCAATTGGCTAATCACATGCTGCAAATCCTTCATTGGGTGATCAGTCAGTGAGTCCTAGGAGTAATGGCCATTGCCGAGGCTTAAAAAGCAGCTGGCCGCCTGCATCTTTATGGGTCATCTCTCTTGGACTCTATTGATCACCACGAGGGGACACACTCACAATTCCTGAGTCCAAACTGACCTGTATAGAGTGCACTGGGACCCTCATACTTCACGATGCCCGCCAGTGTGCGGAAGGGATCATTGCCATAGCGCAACCCATGCGCACGCGCCATCAACCGCGTCCTCACAACATCCAAGGGAAAGCATACCACAGTTGCAGTAATGCCTGTGAAGTGTACACGCGTGCACATGCGCATGGTCAGCAAGAAATGGCAGTCTGAATGCAGCGTTATGCAGTGGAAACGTGTTTGACACAGAACAGGCGTGAGCGGCTGTCTGAAAGCAGGAGTGCCCCCAAAGACGGTTCCCTGTTGGCACCGCTTTAGGAAGAAGATCCGCACGCCAAAAGTCGCAGTTGTCAGGGAGGAGCACCATGCGCAGCTCAGCATGTGTACCTGCCATCGCTCCTGAGGCAAAGCGCTCCGCATTTCCATCCCTGCCGCTGAGCAAGACCATGGCGCGGTGAAAGGAGTCAAAGCAGAAAAAGTTGACTGCCTGCAATCACGGGGTGTGAACACTCGAGGGCATGTACTATGTTGTAGCTTGTGCTGGGCGGCAGTGAGCATTAAAATTGCACACACGCTGGCGGACATCAACTTGATGCATCGTGGTAACTGGAGTGAGCCTCGTGGGGAGGAACTGGAGCTGGAGGTGGTCAGGGCGGTTGGCTGGACCACGCTTGCGCAAGAGGAGCCTGGAGCACATGTGTGACGGTCACGATGACCACATGCCTTGAAAGGTGCAGTCCGCAGCACGTTCAGGGCATTTCCCCTCCAGAAGCCGGAGATGCCCTCCTGCCTCAGGATCTTGTGCGCAGTTGTCATGGCCCCCCCAGTGCTCTGCCGCAGAACCTGCTCGTAGATTTTGCACAGCAGCGGCACTTAGCCAGGGCTGCACGTGCGGAGGGTTGAAGCGTTTTCAACCCGCTGCACAGGCGTGCTGCACTTTGCAGTAGATTTAAAGAAAGTGATGACGAGCCAATGTGGCCTCTGGTATTCTGCAAGCTGCTGCCAAAGTTGGCCTGTGTCGAGGCAAGAGCATCCTCCTATTCTGAGAAAAGGCACATTGACACTCATGTAGGCAGTCGCAAGTTCACTTGCCTGCTCCATTTTCAACCTCTCCAAGGGGGCACAGCAAGTCCTCGACACAACTGCTGACATGGCCCCAGCAAAGAGGAGCTTCAGGGAGTTCAGTCCTCTGCTGCTGTCTGGCACGGCGGAAGAGGTCTTTTCACGGGGAGGAGCAGCTGCAGCAGCGCCTTGGTGCTGGGATGGATCTTCGCGTGTACCTCCTTCAGCCTTGCAGCTGGAAAGACCAGGCGCAGGCAAGGCGTGGCTCCCATGTATGCTGGCCAGTGCAGGGCTGCCACGTCTGGTGCGCTGCGCTGGACTAAGCCATGGTGTACTGCTCGCACTGAATTTTGATGTGCGCTGAGCTATGCTCAAGCTCGTAGGAGGCCTGGGTTTGTGATGAATTTGCCAGCAAAGTCCACCCCGCTCCTCAAACAAGGCATCTCCATTCCCGCTGCAGCTCTGATCCGCGCTTGCAAGTAGGGAGGGGGGGGAGCAAGAGTCAACCAGCAGCAAGGGCCCTTTGCAGGTGATGTGGGCTGTTGATGGCATTTGTGCCAGCCATCAGTGTTGCTGTCCCTCAGCTGCTTTAGCCCGTGCAGGGCTTATGACACCACCGGTGACCTTGACAGTAAAACTCGGGCGACATAGCTGAATAGAGTGCAATTTAATGCAATGCGGGTCTTTTGAGTCTGCAACGTGTCGGACAGCGTATATTGATTTATATTAAATATTGACTTCTCATAGTCAAAAGACATGCTCTCCGTGCATAACCAAAGGCCTCTCATCAATGGTGGGCAACGTAGGATTTCAGAACGTAGTAAGTGGTGTTTGCACATGCCATGTACTGCCTATGTATTTTCACATCTCCAGGCCAAAGGGGATGATGCTCATGATGTTTCTTATCCACACATGCTTGACAAGCTGCTTGCAAGCTTGCATCCCTCTCTGCAAATCGTTTACTTGCACCGTGCACACATATCAGTGTGAGTTAATAGGCTCCCATATTGTAAAGGTTGCCAGCACCCTCTGGAACCACCAGCACACTAGAATTTGCGGGGCTATGTCCCTCATGTCCTCTTGAGCGAGCTTCACTTACACTCTTACACTTGAAAACAAGGTGGCCCGCATGAGTTCATTCATGCGCCCTCATCTCATTGTAACCTACTGATAACGTCCTGCAGGTATTCCCCAACAACGATGTGTGAGCTTGAAGGCTGCTTCACGTGGAGGGTTTGGCAAGTCTAACAAGAAGCGTATTGAGACTGCTGAGAACAGCGTTTACATCCCGCGCAAGCCCCGCCTTAGTGCAGCTGAGGAGCAAGACGAGCAGCCACAAGCTTCTGCTCCTGAAGGAGGAAGTGCCTCTCTTTTTTCCTCCGCCAAGTTGAATGCTCCTGGGGGCAACTGGGTCAATGTGGAGGACAATATTGAGGAGGTGAGGCTCTCATTGTACAGGTTGGGATTGGAAAGAAGGGAATGCTCCTCTTCATAATTCAACAACTTTACTGATTTTGCTTGGGACATACACCCGTTGCCCTGCCACTCCTGCAGTTTTTTAGAAAGGCTGGCCGGGATGTCAAAGCTAAGACCTTGGAAGCAGGTGAGTTGGAGATGCCAGGGGCTAGCACGTCCACAAATAAGCTATTTTGGTGTGTGGATTTGCGTGTAACACACATGGATCATTCAATCAACCAAAGACGTCCATCAGTAACTTCTTGGTTGCATTTGCAGTCACCAGGTGATTTCTCTTTCATGTCGTTCTTATAAGATTTTGAAAGCAATTTGGTTAAGTGAACACCATCATGCATCCCTGGGAGCCCTGGTCGTGCACCATGACACAAGCTCAGCACACTGGAAGCATCAGGCGCATCGCCCATACGCCGCACAATGTACAGGCCGGACAATCATGCTGTACCGTCACAAAGGCACAATCTACTGCTCGGATGTGGAATCTTCAACGGTGAGATGGAGAGCGCGCAAGAGGTGCTCTTGTAAGGCGTGGCATCCCTGTGCATGCAAGTACATGCCTGTGCGTGAGCGCGCCCGCACGCGCGAGCACACACACACACACACTCTCACACTCACACTCACACTCCTAAGCACACATAATTTGAATAGGAAGTATGAATGGACAAACCCTTTGTGTGAGCACAAAAGCTCGATGAAGTTGAGGCAGCCTCTGTAATCTCAACCCGATGTTTGGTTTGTGCATCCTGCTTGCAAAGCTGGATACAAGCCTTTGAGGCCATGCAAGTCGATTTTTGCACATTCACGTTGTTGAGTAGTACAAACCTAGATAAAAGATGACATTAACCTGAAGCAGGGCCAGCTGCTGTCCCTGTTTTTCTCCAGCTAGTCCCTGCTTGCCACTGAAATTGCAGGCTGAATGAATGAATAAACAGGCGCAAAGCTTAATGTCCTGCATCTCAAGTGCTTTAATGTGCTTTCTATACCTCATTCTGTATTCTTGCAGGTATTCTTGTTCAAACATAATCAAACAATCCCTCATTTTGCTAAGAGGAAATTATCAAAGGACTCAGCCAGCTTGACTGGGCTTTCCAAAGTGGCTATCCACATTGCAAACGCAATCACAAAAGACAGATTTGCATGCCATGCCCTTGTCGGCTTATCCCCAGTTAAGCTGCAGCATCTGACACCAACGACACCCCTACTTGCTCAACAAAGCACGGACGTGCCTGGCTCATGCCTCACTCCAAAATCATACTCAGCTTTTCTAAGGCTCTTCGGGCCCATGCGTGTCTATCTGCTTACATACACACATTGCGGCGGCACCTGTATTCCTACGACCAATGAACCACTTAATGAAAAGGTTGAAAAGGTCCTAAGGGGGCTTGCACTTTGCTCTTTTGATGTATGTGCACATATTCCAGCGTGAGAAAAAGCAAGAACTCTTGAGTGCGAACAGTGCGTGAAATGCCGTACAGATGCTGAACTTCATTTGTGCAAAGAGGTGTCCAAAGGTGGCTAGTATTTTAGATGCTTTGCAAGCCCTATGACTCGCTGATTCAGACATGCTACAACTTGTGCCGCAGTACAAGTACCCAATGGTGGATGCCAATTTAATGGATGGGCCTAAAGGCATCCCAATCGTGGAGGTTCCTTTGGATGGTGAGAGATTAGTGATGCAGATTTGCTCAACAAAAAGCCTCAACAAAAGTGTGATAAGCTTGCATTGATTGAGCCAAAAGCAAGCGCTCGGATTTTCCAATCGCAGGCTTGTGTGCTGGTTTCCTCACACATTGCCCTTCACATTATCCTTTTTTATGAAGGGACAAAGTACAACCTACAAACCGGAGAAGTACTAGAATGGACACCTGAGGGTAAAAACATTACACAGAAGTTCCTGAACAATCTGAAAAAGGCCACACCTGCTCAGCCACTGGTAGTGTATCCAACCCAGGTAAGTTGTATGTGAAAGGGATTGGGCGCACTGTACTCCACTGAATTGTGCATTCAAAAACGTTTTGTCTTGTGCACTGAGAAGCTTGAAACCGGGTGGGTTCAGAACTGATGGTGATTACAAACTGCGACAACAGGGATATACCTGGTGGTATGTGCCGAGGGGGAGGTCAATGTACAGGTGACTGCATGCATGAAGATATTGATCTTGCTTCAGAAGGGCAGCTGAGCAAGTGCTCGGGCAATTTGCATGTTTTTACATAGTGGAATTATTGGCCAGGTTTGGATTGAAGTGTTTGACCATGCCGGCCAAGGCAGTCAGGCCTGCATTTGTGGTATGGCATTGATCACACCAGTCATGAGGACAAAGCCTAATTAAGAATGTCAACCCCCCTCCCCCCATAAACATACACCAAAGTGTAAGAGCTTACAACAGCAGAAGAGTGCAAGTGCAGAAGAACAGATTTGAAATCCTGGTTGAAATATGCTGACTTGTTCTTAGGTACCCATTTTGGTTTTTCCTCTCCAAACCCTGAGGGAAAGTGTCCACCACTTGTATTGCTGGGTACCCCGATGAGTTTATTTTGCATTGGTCTTTCTCGCTAACAAGATCATCGCATTTCCGATAATAACCCTACTCAGTGAAACTGGTCCTTAATTTGGCCATAAATTGAATGAGCTGGAAACCTGGGTGAACACCTTAAATAACAATCTAACAGACACATAGAAAAAAGCTTCAACAGAGCTTGCTAGTGCGCTCTGAAAGCCTTCCAGGCATGGCTCGTCGAGTTCCTCTAGTAGAACTCTACTGAGCTGTAGGGCTTCAGTGGTGACGCGCACTGAATGCGCATCCCTTCAAGTACTCACTTTCCTCACGTTTGTGCATCCACCGCTCCAGACAAAGTAACCACATGTGCACGTATTTGTGCAAGGCATCTTCGCCCCAATGACACTGACTTATGCATTCTCTTTGACCCTGATGCTTTCCTCTTGCCAACAGGCTTGCAGCTTCACATCCGTTTTGCTCCATTACGTTCACTTCAATTCCTCTTATCGTTTGCAAACTGGCCAGTCAAGCCTGCAGGAGCTTGGATGTTTGCATCTCTTTTTCTATGTCAGGGTTTGTCCATGCTGACCTGCACCCTTATCCTCCATACTGCTGCCTTCACCTGCTCTGTCCTCCTTATGCTGTTGTCTGTACTGTGCTGCCGCCCTACCTTACCGCAGTCTTTTTCCAAAGATTTGATGTGTTCATGCCATACTGGAATCTCCCATCAATTCCTCACTTCATATAACTCTTCAAGTTTTGCGCACGCATGCACACCCCCAAAAGGACAGTTAAGCAGTAATCACCACGCAACTCTGCATTCACAGTGTTGTATGCAAGGATGAATTGCAAAGAAAATTTGCCTGGTTCGTACCAGAAACGGAACAAATGCCCCATGCCCATCAGTACAACGCTTAATACAGGTGCTATCTGTGTCCAGACCTGACAGCGGGGGGAAGCAACCTGAAAAAGAAGTTTAGAATTGACTAGTGTGAGACTATTTTGGGATAAGGGCAAAAGGCTCCTCACCTGCGGCTATAAGACTGTACCACTTTCACACGTATGTTGTTTGCAGGTAAAGGACGGTGCTTTGATGGTCAGGCTTACGTAGGGCTTGGCATGAGGATAGCCAAAAAATTGCCATAGCCGTTTTTGACGGATGGATGCTTTGTCAAGGAAACCTTTTAAAGGGAATCGTAATCTGTACTTTTTTTACAGATATTATACATTGAGATGGAACCATACTATGCTGCAGGGCTGGTAAGTGCCCAAGCTTTTCTAATGGACCGGTCCACCAGTGTAGCAATGAGACACCTAGGGCCCCACTGCACGTTGCCTTACCTTTGGTTGGCATGAGTGAGGTATGGATTACATAAATCCTAAAAGAAGAAACTCACCAGAAGCCCACCCTAGGTTTGCGGTAAGAAGTAGGGCAGGGTGCATAGGGAATGGGGGACTCTCAGCACCAACACCAGCCTACCAGCCTTTGTCCTTAGTCTGGAATTCCAGTCAGCTCACACCCAATCAGCGGCACATCCATCTCATGGAAGTCAAGTATATTAATAATCGACGCCCGTAGTCTCTATTATTTATAATATTATATTTTACATTAAGCAGAGTCTTGTGTTTTGATTAAACAGTCGTTGCCTTCAGTTGTATTTTGGTTTACAAGGTTTACAAGGTTAACAAGGATAAGGCCTTCAGTCAAGAATTGCGACTGCTAGCCTGCTCATAAAAAACGATTGTTTCATGAAGGAAAAAAGGAAGTTTATGGTTGTTCTGGTTTAAAAAAGCGGACACATCATGAGATCCTGCCTGTTGTATCATATGATTTTGACATTTATAGTCCTTACTTGTCGATAACCACGTAAGCATTTTGCCGAGTTCCTTCAATATTGCGGAGGAACTAGGTATCAAGCCTAAGAGTCGGCTTGAAGCAACCAATCAACAGTGCAGCGAGTTTTGTAAACACCTTTGAACACCGTGTGACAGCAAACGCTCCGCAGCTTGACAAAGGTGTTTATGAGGGTTACGAGGGTTACAAGAAGAAGGCCTTCAGTCAAGAAGTGCGACTGCTAGCCTGCTCATAAAGTTTACAAGTTTAAGTTTGACCTTCAAGGTGAAGTTCAGCCAGGTAGTTGACTGATCAGGTTGCTGGTGAACGCCAGCCATAAAAAAAACATCCATAAGCTCTGGAATAAAACGATAGGAATCATTAGTTTGTTTCTGGAAAAAATTGAAGACATCTTCAGAACAAGCTTGATAGAAATAAAAAGCTCCAGTCTGATTGACAGTAATTTTGTGAGCCATAGGAAAATCATGAAACAAGTCTGCATATTGAAGCCTCAGCAAACACATTTGCGTGCAACGGCACAAGAAAAGAGTGTGTTTTTCATCTTGAATTGCCTGCAAGCCACACTTATCACAGGTACCATCATAATGTTCCCAGCTTCTTGTCTCAACTCTCAGCGCATGGGAATGTAACCTGAAACGTGCCACACTGCGCTGTGTCTGCCTGCCTAAATCCAGATGCAGATACCTAGGTACAGAAAGAGGCGGTCCATCAACAGTCACCGTCCTTAGAGGCAAAGCAACCCAATTATGATATTTTGCAGTCTTGCCCATCTGATCTTCATCACCTAGCTGGTTTGCCTGGTACCAGATACTCCTCAACCTAGCTGCTAGCCTGCTCATAAAGAACTATCAATGCATGAAGGAAGGAATATAGCTTATTGTTTTCCTGGCCCAGAAAAGCAGATTGAAAAGGATGTGTTGCTCATCCTGTACATAATGAGCATTACACAAGTCACAAGTAGGGGAGTTGTTGAGTCTGGAAGCAAACCTTGGTGTAGGTAAGACATGACAAAAGGAAAGAAAAAGTACGCAAGCAGCAAAAAGCTCCTCACATCAATTAAGGGAAATGGGCCACTTGGGAACAAAAGCACCAGAAAAGAAAAGGGGGGTCAGTGAGGGTCAGGAGGGTTGCGGGCAGACAAGCCAGCTGTTCTGGTCTGAACAAGCTTATGAGCATAGTGCACAGAATGAGCATGGAGCTTGAGAGCAAGTTTCTTGACTTTGTGAATCAAGGCCGAGACTCTTCAGAGGAACCAAAGTGTGAGGAATGTAAATAACACCCCCTACACCTAGCTTGACCCAACGACGGACATGTATCAGTGCAATACTTGCCACAGGACATACCATTGGCAATGCCTCTTGGACCTAGGATGCTATACTGATGCCCAACGTGATGGTATCATA
>LFCJ01001311.1_pt1 | contig 17151 bp, 23 predicted proteins | sample 643141 | NCBI WGS metagenome assembly LFCJ01 (sample SAMN03766243, study PRJNA286221) | soda lake metagenome | biome: soda lake; feature: Kulunda steppe; material: water; isolation source: sample B1-Br-g2 brine of Lake Bitter-1 | place: Russia: Kulunda steppe | collected 2010-07
AACAACAACAACAACAACAACAACAACAACAACAACAACAACAACAACAACAACAACAACAACAACAACAACAACAACAACAACAACAACAACAACAACACAACAAGGGCCTGATGTACCAGGCCGCCCTTAACCTGAGCATTGCCTGCACCCTCTGCTGCTCCTCTTGTGGTGAGGTGGTGAGGAGGGTTATGAAGATGGTGGCAGCAATGATGGAGGCGTTAATGATGAGATGAAGAGGAGGAGGAGGAGGAAGAAGAGCAGGAGGATCCTCATCGTCCTGTCATGCACAGCCCTGCATGCTCTGCTCTGTGGCTTTCAGGTTTGCATCTCAAGTCTGCCGACCCATTAACAGCCCCTGGCCCATACCCGCTTGCTGCCCTTGCCGCCTGCACCCCCTCTGTTCACTCAGCCCCCAGCCCTTACCTGCTCACTCCTTCCAGTTGTGCGGCCCCTGAACAAGCAACACCCAAACATTCCCGTCAGTCCCTTGCCCCGACATTCCTTGCAGTTCCTTGCTACGACATTCGGTTGTGCCTCCTTTTGCAACATTGCAGGCCGTCTGAGCCACTCCTCCCTCTTTGCGCGCGCAGGTCCCTGGAGCCCTTGAGCCATCTCAAGGGCCTGCAGACGCTGGACGTCTCCTGCAACTTGCTTTCCCACCTGGAGGGCGTGCAGGGCCTGGAGGACCTGCAGCAGCTGGATGTCACGCACAACCTGCTGCCAGGTGCGCCTCCACGCACCCTGCCTTTCCTCATGCCCTCTGGCGGACCCCTGCCTCCCTGCTTGCCACGCCGCTGCCTACCGCCACTGCCACTCATCGCCCATGCCGCAGTCGCCGCGCCCTCAGTCAGGATTGCGCGGGGCTGTGGGGCACGCTGACACGCAGGCCTGAGCGTGACAGACCCGTGCGCGCGGCTGGCCTTCCTGTACTGCCTGCACATCATGAAGGGCAACCCCTTGGCCAAGGTCATGGGTTGCCGCCTGCACCTCGTGCACTTGCTGCCACAGGTGAGGAAGGGACCACAGGTGCACAGCGGGCAGGTGCACAGTGCACTTGCTGCCACAGGTGAACTGCACAGTGCACTTGCTGCCACAGGTGAGGAAGGGGAGGGCGTGCGTGGGTAGATTGCGCGCACATACGCCCGCACACGTGCGCACGCTGTGCCCTTTGGTGTGCATGTGTATCGCCGCTGTGCCCAGGTTTGCCTGTGTGTTATTGGGGGTGAGGGCGGGTGTGCCTGTGTGTGGGTGGGCTCATGGTGGGAAGCCAAAGGTGAGGGTGTGCCCATGTATGCCTGAGGCGCTAGGACAGGAGTCAGTGGGGGGTGCTGGTGTGCATGTTTGTCTGATTTAATCATGCGTTCGCGCGCGTATCCCTGCCTCTGCACCCTTCAGCGAGGCTGCGGGGCCCACTCCATGGCCCATTGCCCATGGACATCCCTCCTCTGGACAGAGGGCACCAGACACTCACTGTGGTGAAGTTGTCCAAAAGTGGCCGCATTGCCCACCTACCCGTGCTCCAGCACACCCAGACGTGCACGCGCACACTCCTATCAGCAAACGTGCTTTACATGCGCACGCATCGTCACGTGCCAACACCTGCAGCCGCACACACCAGACCAATACACAAACTCCAATCGTCAAGAGCACGCATGCGCCCATGTCCGCACGCTCGCGCGAAACCCCACAGGTCGCGGAGCTGGACGGGGCTGCGGTGTTGCCCAAGGAAAAGGTCCTGGCCGCCAATATGCACGGTGCGGCAGCGGAGGGCCTGCTGGCCATCCGCAGGAAGTACTTTCCGCGCGGGGAGCTGAACGACAATGGAGGCACCATCCCGCCACCCTCCGCGGGCCTCGTGGCGTCGGATGCGAAGGAGGAGGCGATGGATTTGGTGGGTGCGCACGCCCTGCGTTACCCCGTTCCTGTGGCATCGCAGGCGTGGCATGGCCGTTGACTCTACCATGCCACATGCTACAGAGGAGTGCATTGGCCCCACAAGCATGGAATGGAAAACTCTCTTCAACTTCAGGTGCGCACACTACATAGAGAGAGGGGCATGTGCCTATACCGCCAGCCTCTTGGAAGCGGGTGCTGGGCAGGGAGCGACCGGCACTCGGTTACACGCGCACTTGCACATGCTCACACACATGCGTACGCATACATGCAGTCACACGCGCACGCATGCGCGCACCCTTTGTGGTCCATCCCGCAAGCATTTGGGCGTGATTTGTGCGCCGCGCAGGCCGCCACCCGTTCTGCATTCCTGCGCATTGACGCTTGCGTGGGGGGCATGGACCTACCGCCAGCGCAGTGCCAGGGCGCAGCGGCCATGTTGGAGTCGCTGGTCGCACAAACCGCCGCCGCCGCCGCTGCTGCCACGACGCCCAATGAGACGCCCAGCCCATCCCGCATGGCCACCCCCCTGGGCTTTGCAGACACCGCTGCGCCTGCGCAGGCCACGGCAAGCAGCGCCGCAGCCCCTGAGCATGCCCACTCTCCGGCCAGGGATGCTGCCGCGGCCGCTGCGCGGGCATCTGTGGGGCGCGGCGCACCCATGTCAGTCCCCCCCAACGGCGCGGCCCTCGTGTGTCTTGCAGCAGAGCTGGCGAGCGTGTGCGAGGGGCAGCTGCAGCTGGCGCGTGCGTGCCTCCAGTGGGTAGCCATGCACACGCTGGCGCCTCAGGGGCCGGGAGCTTCCATGTCGGTGGACGCCCCGCTGTTTGCGATGGGAGCAAAGGTAGGGCGCCTGGCACGCACACATGTGAGCCTGTGCATGCACCAGGGCCCGCGCACGTGTGAGCCTGCGCACGCTTTTGTGCTTGTATGTGTGAGCCTCAGCGTGTTTGCCCGTGGATGCCCCCTCAAGTTGCGATGGAAGCCAAGCACGTGCGTGGGCATGTATGTGTGTGTGTTTGTGTTTTGTGTGTATCATGCATGCGCGTGGAACTACAACTTAGCTTGACAAGAGGCTTAGTATGCGCGTGTCCATGCACATGCAAATTTGCGCATGTGCATGGATGCTCGATTGCAATGGAGGCAAAGTGTTGTAGAACCCGGAAGTTCTTACAGTTGTGTGTGTGCGCATGGCCTGTTTTGAGAAGAATCAACTTCAAAGTGCTAGAAGCACACACATTGAAAACTCAAGGATTCAGGAATTCATAGAGTATGATATGCATGATATAACCTATCAATACTCTAAAATCTATCCATGCACGGACAAAATTCAAAATTGTCCTGCTTAACCGCAAGGTGAGCTACCCATGGCAAAGATACGTAGCATGCTTTACATTCGTTAATTGTGGGTGAGCTTGATTTGTCATCAGCAAAACTGCACCCAAAAGCGTGCATCTCAGCGCATGATACACACAATGCTGCATCTAACTTTTGGTGCTCAGGCCGCTGCTGCACAGGGCTGCAAGTGTGCTTCCCAGCCTATTGCGCAGCCCATCATGTACGCCTTCACGCGCACGCACACGCACACAACGCACACACACACACACGCTCAAACATGCAAACACACACTGCGGCATGTGCACTCATGATCTTCTAGCCACCATTGTGCGCAAAACCCACAGGAGCTGCTGCTTCTGGGCTACGGCGACGCGGCAATCACAGGCACCTGGGCCGAGCGCGCGGCCTGGCTGTTTGTGCAGCTTGCGCGTGCGTGCGAGCTGGAGGCGGTGATCATATCTGGCTTCTGGAAGGGAGACGGCATTGTGCGGCCAGGCAGGCCCATTGCTGCACACAACCACTGCTGGGCAGGTGGGTGCCATGGCATGTGTGTGCATGCATGTGTGGGCTTACATGCGCACTGTTTGGGCAGGCAAGCCCCTTGCTGCACACAACCACTGTGCTGTGGAGAGTGCTGCAGTGATGCACACTGCGTGTGGGTATTGGGTGTGTGCACTGAATGCCACATATTGGTGCTGCTGCTGGGCAGTTGGGGACTGCACGCTGTGTGCACAAGGCACATTTTTGTATGTGCTGCATGCGCCCTCGGTGCGGTTGGTAATGCTACCAGGTGGGTAAGAGTATAAGGCTCATACAGAGGATTTGGTTTTAAGAAGAGAGCAGCCTTTTGCCGGTATCGCTGTTGGCTGGGTAAGAGCATATAAGGCTCATACAGGATTTGGTTTCAAGAGGAGAGCAGCCTTTTGCCGGTATCGCTGTTGGCTGGGTTAGAGCATGGGGTGGTGGCAAGGAAAGAGCAACTGAAGCGCTGCTGAAGCTTGCTGCTGGCAAAGCATGGCAAAGGCAGAGGAGGGGCACCCATCTATGCACGCACGCATGCGCGTGCGCTCGCACCTACAACACGCATTCACACACCCATGCACTCGTGCGTGCGTAAGCAGGTGTCAAGGTGAATGGGCAGTGGCGGCTACTAGACCCCACGGTAGCCTCGCTGCACAACGGCAGGGACACTCCCTCTGCGCCCTTCTACGTCCCGCCAGCTGCCTTCATCTACGCCTACTTCCCGCTGGAGGACCACTGGCAGCTGCTGCCGGAGCCCATGCCTTTGGCGCACTGGTGGGTGGCTGGGGCATGTGGATTTGTGATGTGCGTGTTTGTGCGCACGCGTGCGTGAGCGTGTGCATGCATGCGCGTTTGTGTGAGCCTGTGAGCACAAGCATGTGCCTTGTTTCTGGTACAAGCTGCTATTCCATGACATGGTGACCATCCTGAGCTGTCCGAAGCACTTGGCTGCCGCACATGTGGATGAGCCTTGCCCTCTTTCTCGCGCCCCTTGCTTGCGCAGGTGGTCGCTGCCGCATGTGTCTGTGGGTTTCCAGGCCCGTGGCATGAAACTGCTAGAGGCCCTGGACCTGGCGCACCTGGGCAGCGTCAATACCCTACCAGCACCCAGGTGTGCTTCTTGCAAGTGCGCTGGGGCGCGCGTGTGTGGTGTGTAGTGTGTGTGTGTGCGCACGCGCGTCTGCATAAAGTTTGCTTGCGTTTGAGTTTAATGTGTGACCAGCGCCAAAATGCACAGTTTGTCCCCCTGCTTGCTTTGGTTCTGTGGATGAACAAGGGCCCTTGCACACAAGTGCATACATGTACACGCAGGCAGGCGACTCTGCATGCGCCTTGCTCATGCTTGTTTTTGCACCCCTTGCTCACTCGCCTCATGAAACGTGCTTGGAGCCAGAACGGAGCGTCTGTTGACAGCTCTGCATGAAACACGCGCACGAGGGGGCAAATGCACTGTCAAGTCTGTGCGCATCCCCTCACACATGTATGCACTCGCACGCACGGTCACGCACGCCATGCGAGCTGGTGTACAGGTGTTCCATGCTTCCATGAGTGCAATGGCTGCTCACATGTTTCATTGTCACCCCCTGCATCTCCTTGCAGGGAGGGCACAGAGCTGCCAGTGCTGCAAATCCGTTTGGCAGCGCCAGCAGCTACGGGCACGCACCTGCGCCACTCCCTACGGGACGCTGCCACACGCCGCGTGGTGTTTGCGGGGCCGCCCCGCCAGTGTAGCAGTGGCAACAGCCGGCGCCGTAGCGTGCAGGGTGGGGGCGAAAGCGGGGGGCATGGCGGGGGCGCACGTGCGGCCGGGGGCGTGCAAGCAGAGGGGGCTGTGCCGCTGGGGGCACTGACCGGGTCTGAGCTGCAAGGGGCTGTGCTGTGGCCCCCGCCTATGTGTGGGTCAAGGGGCAGCGCGAGGGCAGCGGAGATGGAGGTGGCGGCACAGGGGGCTCTGGCGTTCCAGCAGGTGCGGGCGGCGCTCGTGCTTGCATGTGGGTGTGTGGGTGTGGGTGGGTGCCTGCTCTGCTCGTACGCATAGCGCAGACAGAGCGGCAGTCAGCGCATCCGGAAAGCTGTGTACGCACGGCAATGAGCGCCAAGCAGGTAGGCAGGCAAGCAAACAATGTGATGGGTTGAGAAAGTGCAGTATATCGCTCGTGATTGCACGCCCGCGACCGTGCACGCGCTGCTGCACGCGCTTGCAGTCCAGAATATCAGCCCAAACCTTCCCTTGCTGCGCATGTTTTGTGCTGATGCCTTGTTGGGGCACTGACGCCCTGCCAGTGCTTACCTACGCAGGGCAAGAAAGAAAAGATAGGAAACGGAAAGGAAACTTGGCAACATCCGCACAGGTGGAGCAAGTGAGCGTGGACAGCAGCCCGGCCTCCTGCACCGCGTCCATCTACTTTCACAAAAGCACACTCGCTCTCACATATGAGTCATATGATATGACCACATGCGCACAGGTGGAGCAAGTCAGCGTGGACAGCAGCCCAGCCTCCCACACCGTCTGCTTTGGCCCCCTCAGCTTCATTTGCTCCCCTTACTCGCTTGCCGCATCCCCCCCTGGGCCTGGAGAGTACGAGCTGGTGGTGGAGCATGTGCTTGAGGTGAAGCTTGTTGCTCATACTTGAGTGCACGCTGGTGGATTGTTTCAAGAGTGTTTGTGCAGTGGAGTGCTTGTGTAAGAAGAAGCTTGCTGCTCACCACTGCGTGTGAGCTTGCAAGCGCGCTTGCTGATGGTGCTGCTGCTTGGCAGGTGGGAACTGCACTAAGTGCCCATGAGGCACAGCCGAGGGCGTATGAATGCACAATGTGTGCACGAGGCCGAGGCCGCATGCATGCACAATGTGTGCATGAGGCACAGCCGAGGGCGATGCAACTGGCAAGCCTGCTTGCAAGCAGCGGAGTGCCTGATGGCTCGTGATCAATCAATGCAAGGGTTGTAGTCTCTGTAGGTGCTGTGCGCGACAAAAGGGTTTCGGTCTCTCCCTCAGGTGCCATCTGACATTGATCCTGTGCGCGACGCGCAGCCTCCTTTAGGTGCATGACAAGGGTCTTGTGCATGACAACGTACTCGGCACCCCCGCCACTTTTGCAGGTGCCAGGCGGGCTGCCGGTGCAGCTGCAGGGCATGGACGAGCCGCTGGTGCTGCGCCTGGAGGAGGCAGAGGAGGTGCTGAGCATCAAGGTGCGCACAAAAGGGTTTGACACCCACTTTCAGGGGCACGCACGCAGAGCAGCATCAATCTTAAACAAGATTGTTTTTTTGACGCACACATGCAGGCACGCATGCTCAGACGCATGCTTACGCACATGCAGACATGCAGGCACGCATGCACACACGCATAATACCGGTACACATGCGCGTGCATGCTCACATGCACATGCACACATGCACACAAACATGTGCGCACACGCACATGCACACACACTGTACAGGAGAGCTGCACCAGCTCTCCCTCCCTCAGTGAGCAGCAGAGGGTGCAGCGTTGGCAGTGGCTGCGCCACCTGCTCCAACTGCCGCTCATGCGTCTGCCCCCCTTCTATTAACAAACAAAGCTCGCGTGGCGGCGGTGGTGCTGAATACCACCACCACTGTCTGCTTGAAGCAATGTGTTGGAGATCCGCGGGGCGTCCTAGACAGGCCTGGTAGCTACAGGTCTGTTTGTTGTAACATGCAGGAAGTCCTGGTGTCCTTACGCTCCATGCCCCCACCCTCCCCCACTCGCACGCAGGTGGTGGTGCCCGAGGTGGAGCCCCACCCCCCAGAGGACGGTATCTTGCACGACACCGCCACCCGGCCCTGCCTGCTGCCCTTCACCCATCAGGCCTTCATCGACTGCCGCGCGCAGCTGGTGTCTCCCCTCCCGACGCAGCAGCTGCTGGCGGACCGCACGTATGCCTTCCAGGCCGTCGTGCCCGGTGGGTGGACCCTGCTTGCTGGCCTGCACGCCCATGTGGCCGCAGCCGCCACTGCTGCAGCAGCAGCAGCAGCAGCAGCAGCAGCAGCATGCCCTTGCTCTTATACTCCTGTGCGCTGCCTTGTGCAGGCAGCCCCACCTGCCCCTGTAGCAGCCCTCTCCCCTTTGCTACCTACACTCAGTCGCCCTCATTCCCCCTCCCTCTGCCTCCCCTCTTCTGCTGTTTCTCCTCTTTCTCTCCTGTCTCTCACAAACACAAGCACGCAAACGTGCACACAACATACGTTTCCATGTGTTGCATGAGTGCGCACACGCACCTAGTAATGCGCTGCCATGCCGGCCTTGCGCTCGCAGGCGCACAGCAGGTGGCGCTGCTCCTGCCCGACGGCCAAGTGCTGCAGCAGTTGACAAAGCCAGGGTCCCCAGCCTCGCATCAACCGCAGCAGCAGCCAAGCCCGCGCCGCATCAGCTCAACTGCTGGCTCGCGCAGGGGCAGTTTTGGTGTGCACGGCTACGGCAGGTGTGAGCAGAGGGTGGGGGTGAGGGATTGCTGTGGTGTCTGTGGTGGTGGCCATCACGGGCGCTGAGTGTGTGAGGGCTGCGCAGTTCTTAGGGCTGACGTGCAGCAGGGAGGCGCACAAATGTATAGTAGGCTCTTACAAATGGCTGTGAAGCATGTGGGTGGCGTCTTGCGCGCCCTGGCAAGGCGCAAGAGCGTCTACGCCTGTTGGCAGGTACAGGACAATGAATGTATCGAGGCACCCTGAGGGCCAAGGTAGGGCGAAGGGGAAGGGGTCGCGCGCAGGTGAAAGCACGGTGCATTGTCAGACGCATCTGTGCGTGTGCTTGCATGCGCAAATAGCCACTTGACCATGCCCTCACCCGCCAGCAGTGCTCAGCTTAACCGACCAACCAACCATCTCAACAGGGTTTTTAAGTCGGTGTCCGCCAGCACTGGTGCCCTGCCCCCTCCCCTGCACACCATTGCTGTCTGGGGTGACAGTCACACGCACGCAATGCGCGGTGCGCGCTGAGAGGTGCACAGGCACTCTGCGCAAGCACGCGTCTGAACATCATGCTTGCCCCCTCCCGCCCCTTGCCGCACTCACTTTCATCACCAAAACACCCACAGCAGACATTTTTGGCACCAAAGTCCACGCGGGGGCCGCAGGATGAGGCCCCGGATGGGGACTCGACATTTGCGCGAGTGCACCACTCGCCGAGCCGCGACCACCGCCCGGACGCACGAATTACTCTGTTCAACCATCACTGCCTTTTGGCAGTTTCCTGCCATGCACTTACATAGATTCAACCATATGAGAAACCCCCCAGCTGCCAAGTGGCGCGCACACCCTCTCCGCCTTGCGCGCGCAGGGGCGAGCACCCGGAGCTGTGGTGCGCCGAGGTGCGCGCGCCGCGCGCGCCCTTCCTCCGCCTGGCCATGGCGCGCGGGCTGGATACGCTGGCCGCGGCAGCGGCTGCGGTTGCCAGCGTGCCCAGGGGCGACGTGCCCAGGGGCGACGTGCCCAGGGGCGACGTGCCCAGGGGGGACGCGCCCTCGCCAGACTCCCTGCAGTACAGCCGTGGGGCCTCCCCGCACCAACCAGGAAATGCCAGCCGCGCCTCCTCCCAGGCAGATGCGGCCGAGGAGGGCGCAGCAGGCGCCAGCCCAAGCCAGGATACTGCCACGGCGCATGCACAAGCAGCCGGTGCAGCGGGGCGGTGTCAGAGCGCTGACGGCGGCGGCGGCGGCGAAGAGACTGCATGGGTTCCGCTGCTGACATTTCACGTGGGTGGCCAGCTGCAGCACATGGTGGGCCTGGACCTGCAGCCGGAGGTACCCACCATTGAGCCCAGCCAGCCGTCAGCGCGCGTGGCACTTGAGGCGTTCAGCAAGATGGACCTGGACCAGGACGGGCAGGTGTGCGTGTGTGTATGTGTGCGCATGTGCATGATAACAGAAGGGCGTGTGGCGCGTGTGACCCGGGAGGCATTCAGTTAGACGCAGCTGGACCAGGACCAGCCGGTGCGTGTGTGTGCGTATGTGTGCGCATGCGCATGATAACGGGAGGGTGTGTGTCGCGTGACGCTGGAGGCATTCAGTTAGACGGAGCTGGACCAGGACCGGCCGGTGGGTGGGTTTGTAATGCTAGGAGACGGGCGCTTTGAGCAGGCGCCCAGGCTCTCACCCCCATTCCTTCAATCTGTCCACACAAGGCGTAGGCTCGGTGAGGGAGAAGGAGAGCTCAGGCGTGTGCATGCATGCATGCATGCATGCATGCGTGCGTGCGTGCATAATGGAACTCTAGCATGCGTGCATGTAACGAAACCAGGCTTTCCTTGATCACCAGATCACCTCCAACTACCTAACCAACCACCAGGCTCAGGCTTTGGGCTGGACTGGGGTCGGGCCAGTTCATTAACCGGGATCGTTCCCCGGCCAGCCCATAAAAGACCCTCTTTATAGCGTTCCTTACAGTGCATGTGTGCTCCAGGAGCCTGAGGCTGGCTTGCCCCTTGTCTTTGTTGTGATGTGGGGTGTGGTGTAGTGTGGTGTGGTGTGGTGAGGTCTAGTGTGGTGCGTAAGTGCAGGCCTTGGCTGGAGCACTGTTTCTTAGGCAGCTGGGCATGGTGCAAAGCAGGGTTGTTGTGAGGGGGCGCACAGAGGGAGTGCCAAAATGCACGCCGCGTGGCAGTGTCTGCGCCTGCTGGTTTGGACCGCGCGCACAGGCTTTGTGCAGTGCACACGCTTGCGCCCACGCACTCCCTCTTTGTGTACCCTCTCCAGGAGTATGCCACACTGGCGCAATGCTGGTTTGGTAGTCTCCCCATACCTGGGGCTTAAGCACCCAACTCCTGGGGTCTAAGGCATGCCAGCTGCCACCTGTGACCACACACACTTCACCTGTGACCACATTCCACACACAGGTGCTGTGCAAGGATGTGGCGGCTGTGCCATGCATGCTCTCATCCCGGCCCTCAAACCTCCCCTGGTCTGTGTAGGTGTCGCGCAAGGACATGCTGGCCGCCGTGCGCAAGGACACTGAGCTGGCATGCCTGATGGGCCTGCCCCACAGCATCTCCCTGGCAGATGGCTCGATGGACAGGTGTGTGTGTGTGTGTGAGCGTTTCTCTGGGTCCGTGTAATCAGGTATGTGTGCGCGTGTGTACGTGTTTGTGAGTGCTTCTCTGTCTTTTTGCAAGTATGTGTGTGTATACATGTGTGTGTGTGAACGCTTGAGATCAGCATCTGTGTGTGCAGATATATGCGCTTGGTGTGTGTTCCATGTGTGTCCACTTCTCTGCCTTTGTGTGGGCAGGTAAGTGGGCGTGTGCATCTGTGTGTGTGAACACTTCTCTGCATCCATGTGTGCAGATATGTGTGTATGTGGGCGTTTCTCTGCATCCGTGTGTGCAGGGGTGTGCGCGTGTGTGTGAGCGCTTCTTTACGTTAGTTTGTGCAGGTATGTGTGCGTGTTTGTATGTGTGTGTGAGCACTTCACTGCATCCATGTGTGCAGGTTTGTGTGCACGTGTGCATGTGCGTGTGTGTGTGTGTGTGCACACATGTGTGTGTGTGTGTGTGTGTGTGAGCGCTGCTATGCCAGGAGGGGGGCGAGGGAATACCAGCTTGGCCTGGCTGACTCCCCGCAGCCGAGCTGCCAGCTATGTATCCTGCTGTGCCTAGTGCAGCCTGTGTATGTGCCTGTGCTGCTTAAGCTGCCCCCTGCAGCTGCAGCCCCCCTCACTTAACTGCGGTGCTGCTGCATGCCGCCACGCGCAGGTTCTACCAGACCTTTTTGGAGATAGATACCTCAGGCCTGGGAGTGTTCAGCTTCAGTGAGCTGTGCGCGTGGCTGGGCATCCGCCCAGAGTGAGTGTGGCGTGTCTTAGGAGTGCATGAGGCTGGGCTTGCGCCCAGAGCAAGTGCGGTGCTATTGGGAGTGCACGTGGCCCTGGCATGTGTGCGTGGCTGTGCGCCCAGGCAGAGCGTGGCGCTTCTAGGAGTGCATGCTGCTAGGCGTGTGGCTGGGCATGTCTGTGCGTGGCTTGGCGTTTGCATGTTGCTGTGCACCCAGGCAGAGTCTGGAGCTTCAAATAGGGCAAGTGAGTGTGACGCTTGCACAAGTGGCTCCCTGCATGGCGATGGCTGGGCGTGGATGGCCATTCGAGGCTGGCTGTGAAGGAGGGGCAGGCCTCCGTGCTGGCCCTGCTTGTCCTGTCCTAGGATTTGCAAGTTACCCGCTTAGTTTTTTTACAGCCCTCGCTTAGAAAGAAAAAATACGCCACCAGCTTGAACAGGTTGGTCCTTGCTATCCTCGCGCGCTGAAGCAGGGGGGTGGGCGTACGCGTGCACAAGCGTATGCATGGGCGTACTCCTGCCTTAATCTGGAAATATCTCACCTCAGCCATCCCTGGTTCTCTCCCTTGCCCCTGTCCCCCCCCCAAAAATCTGCTTGAGAGTTGTTGGGAGGTATGCTTGTGCTTATGGGGGTGAAGATTCCCCCTTGGTGGCGCCCTAGAGCAACAGGAACGCTGGGATTCAAGCATGAATTGTGGAGGCAAAGGCCCATCCTTTGAACTGCTCTTTGATGCGCAGGAGTAGCTTTGGCCGGGCTGCAGAGTACCAAGATCTGCCGTCTGGATATGAGGAGGAGGAGGAGGAGGAGGACGACGACGATTCAAGTACTACAATGTAGCAGGCAGCTCTTGCTGTGTGGTCAGCTTTCATCAATGCAAGGTGGCGACTGTGACAGCGGTCAGAAGTGATCTGTGGGATCAAGGATAGGTCCACCGTGGAATAACAACGACTAGTTAGTAAATGCTCTGGGCAAATGGTAAATCGAAGGTTAAGTAAGGTCTAAGGTTAGGTTACATAGCTGTATCCGCCAAACGAGGGCAGCTTAGCTGAAGCCAAAAAGGCCTGCAACTCCAAATCAAAACTATAAGCGCTTAAATTATAAAAAAGGCAGTCACTACACGGTGTATGGAAGCCAGATGCTTTGGTGAATAGCAAGACTGGAAACCGGAAGAGTCAGTCTTCTCATCGGACGTTTGAAGGCAGTTCTTAACAGAAGTAAGGTCTTAAAGTAGCTGTGTGCCAAAGGAGAGCATTAAATTGTTGAGACTTTCCAAGTAAGAGTTAACCGCCAGCCTGGTCTTTAGGCTGATTGGTTTTGTTGCTGGTGTTTGCCAGCCAAAAGAATGATTTGTAATGTTTCATATGAAATGGTAGAGTGGACACTTTAGAGTGGGAAGAGTCCGGGGCTTAGTGTCACGCCATGTCACGGGCATGGTGTCTTTGCTGAATTGGTGTTTGAGACTGTGTGAGATCGGACAGTTGTTGGTTGGAGATATTATACCAGATATTTTACTGAGCCCAGAGAAGTGGAGGGCCAGTAATTGAGAGTTCCTATTTTCTGGCTTTGATTGTGGAACACTCGATAATCTAAACAAAGAACCAAGGTCAGTGCTGCAAGATGGCAGCATAAGTTCGGAAGCTCTTGGGGGAGAAACGGTCGACACGGTGTTGCAGCCGAACCGCGTGTTTGTGATGGGGAAGAAAAGATAGAAAGAAAAACTACGTAGGCACTGGCAGTGAAACCACTCCCCACATCAATTAAGGAAAAGGGGACACATTGGCCCAGAGAGCCGTGAGTCTCCTTCACCATGGAAAAGGAAGAACATGTGTGGATCTGGAGGGTGACAAGCAGCCCCCTGCTCCAGACCATGGGGATTGAAAGATTAAAGTTTTGAAGACACGCTACAGAGTAAGAAATGATGCAGCTCATGCTCTATGCAGTCGGGTGCCATCTATCGCACGGCTTTTGCGCTTTGGGGGAGCTGGGGAATGTAAAGCCCTGTGCTCAACCTCGCTTAAGTTCATGCAAACTAGCTTACTAGCAGAGGGGTAACCGACAAGAGAAGAAGGGGAGTGTTTCGAGTTTGTAGCCTAACATGTCGTAACACCTAAACTTTGTTGTTGCCTGTCATTGGTACTACCTGGTATCTGTGTCCGAAAAAGTGTGCCCCTCGCTACACATTTTACAGATGCACTCCTTAATTCTGATGGTAAAATTCCTCTGTTGTTCTCAGAGGAAGTAATATTAACCTCATGCTAACAGATACTTATTGACCTTCCGGTAGCTCCGATGATGCCATTGCGTGCAGAACCGAGATGCAAGTACCATAATCTTGCAATCTGTGACAGATTGAATCCCTCATAAGCTCACAAAGCAACTGCAATCCCCTGATTCTTGGTGACATGAATGCCACAGTGCGTGATAATGACCGTTCCAACGGTGCCGCGCACCCATCTGAAAGAAGGTGTCTTAGTTTCCTCAGCTCTAACAACCTCTCTCCCTGCATTGAAAGCAGCATCAGACCTTGGACCCTCTGCCAAGCAACTGGTAGAGACTGCAACCACCACCTACACATTTAGCCGCGTTGATGACTCATGTCGGACATTATCCTGCCAAATGACCTTGCCACACAATGTCCTCCCTGTCACACATGCGAGCTCGTAAACCTCAGCGACCACATTCCCTTGCTAATGACAATTCCCACCAGCATCCTCACATTCATGTTCCCATCCAATGATATTCCATCCCCCAAGTCCTGCCCCCGTAAACTTCTAAATCGCCCTGTCAATGATTCTGACCGGTTGACTTTCATGCAATCTCTGCAAGACCCTGCATATGGGGTTGTGCAAGAGTTAGAAGACATCCTTGACAATTCCAAAGAAATTCACTGCCTTTATGAGCAACGTAGATCATGGAAATGCCAGAAACACTGCAAGACTCCACTCACTTTCCAATAGAGGACCTGCCGCAGAAGCAGTGGAAGACACGGCCAGTGGCGTGGCTAGCATAATTCATTCTTCTTATCAAGTTGCACTGAAAACATGTAGCACCAAAACAATCTCCTCTGGCCATAGCCATTATAGTCCAAGTTTTGTCAACAAAAGCCGCTGCTCTCTCAGGAAAAATGAGCCTCATCAAATCCACAGGTTCAGCTCAAACCCTCCTTTATCTGCCTGAAGACAGCATAGCCACTGTCCTGGAGCAAAATAAGGAAAATTAAGGTGTCTGCAAGGCTATTATGGACCTAACCCATCTCAATTGCGACCTCTCACTCCATAAGTAATTGGAGTAAATTTACACCAGCACCAAAGAGACCATTAACTACGTGAATGGAATGCGTAATAAAAAATAGCACCCTCTTTCATAAGAAACTACAAAAACAGATTAATGCCGATCCCAAACTACCACATGAGGAAATCTTTGAAGACAATAATGCACAACCTCGAACAGGCTGACCCAGAAACTAAAACCATTGAAACCGAGCCTACTAGACAGGCCCAGAGTGTTGCCTTTACGGTATGAAAATACTTCTCAAACTCAATGAAAGCTGCTGACATAAAATAGGGCAAATATCTGCCAGAAAATGCACCCAGAGATTATCCCTGGGAGCAAGCCAACACCCCTTCACCCTCCAGTCACAGATTGCAAAGGATGAATTCTAAGGACTCAAGCAGAGAGAGGCCCCACCCCAAAATACTTGATAACAGTGCCTTTGCTGAATGCATAAAAAATTATAGCAATGACAAATCTCCAGGCCCAAACGGCATAGCAAACGAATCCATACCAAGCCTGCCACGGAAACAGCCTCCCAGCTGAAACAACTATCTGCACCGCAGGCCTTCTTGGCAGTCCCTTCTTTGATATTAGCTGGTCAGCTGTTGAAGAACTTAATCAGCAAGGATCTGGCACTGAAGCTCCCCAACACGGCCCCAGATTGACTTACCTTTTATATCTCCAAGCTGTACTTAAATCCCACATGCACTCAAACCATATACTGGTAATACCAAACCAAAAACAGGGTACTACTGTCATTACCAGATTCTGCTTCCACGCGCCCACAAAGGGATTAGTAACGCTTTTTGAAGCATGTTCAAACTCTCTCTCCAAATGTAGCGCAACATATTTCACTACCGCACAGGCACCCTTTCTATTCAGAAACACGCTGTCCCCTTTGAAATGCTCACAAGCCATCAGTGTCCACTCTGTCGGCGAGCAGATAATGCTCTCCATATTCCCTCAGGGTGGCAACATACAACCATCTCGGGTATGGTCACTGAACACCATAATGAAGGCCATCAGCAAAGTTTCTCTCGCTGCTTGTTTGGTCCATTTGGATGCCGACAGCACTAACCGTTTGGCCTAAGAATACCTTCAAATTCCTGAGCATGCTAATAACAGGAAACTATCCAGCTAGCTTTTTTATGCTTGTTTGCTAGATTGCTAGATAGACTCACCTCCCGTTGCCCTGATGCCATTTTAATCACTTCCTTACCTATTAAAAAACTCAAATTGCCTACCACTACTCATTTGCACCAGGTGTCACACCCAACACAACCCAGCAGAGATGTATGCAGAATCCACGAGCTTGATGTCAAAAAGAAGGGGATACACCTTGTTGTGGTTGAATACTGTGAAGGCACACGGCCTGGACACCGATTAGAGGCCTCTAGAAAATGACACAATATTCTTTGAACACACGAGGGTCTTTGTAAGCGCTTGAAGGCCAAGAAAGTTATCCTTCACACCATTCTTCCTGGTGTGGGAGGCTCTATACCTCACATACTTAAAAATATCTTAAAGAGCTTGGCCTAAATATTCAAAAATCCCATAAGACTGCTTTCAAATTGCATGCTCATTCTGTGCTTTATGCACACAAACTGACAACAACAAGACACGCATTTAAAAAATACAGTTGCTCTCAAGGTCTTGGTCTGGAGCAGGGGGCGGCTGTCACCCTCCAGATCCTCACTAGTTTCTCCTTTTTCCCTGGTGGAGGAGACTCACGGCTCTTTGGGCCAAAGTGTCTCTCTTCCCTTAATTGACGTAGGAAGTGGTTTAAATGCCTTTGTAGTTTTCTTTTTTTCTCTTGTTTTCTTTTCTTTTGGTATAGGGCCTTCTAGGCCCTATTAGTACAACTTATAGGGCCTGCTAGGCCCTTGTCGTACAACTTATATGGCCAACTAGGCCCTTATACTATAAGTTATAGTACAAATTATCAACAATCTCATCATCAAGGTGACCTAGCCGTACCTGCCGAACAAGGGCAGCTTAAAAGAAGTCAATCAGGCCTGCAACCAAAACCAACACACACACACACCAAGAAGTGGCAAGGTTTAGGCCGCGGTCACACACAAAAATTTTCACTTTTTTTCACTTTTTTTCACTCGGAAGTGAAAAAAATTTGCGGTCACACACGATTTTTTTCACTCCTGAGCGAAAAATTTTTCACTTTTGAAGTGAAAAACTTTTTAGCGGTCACACACAAATTTTTCACTAAATGTTTTTCACTCCACCTGCACTGCTCCCCCCGTGACCACCGTTATCTTCCAGCATTATTGTTGGAAACCACACAGTTATGTTTCCTAGCTTCCCAAGACCAGCAATAGGATC